>Ga0123352_10000742_pt1 | contig 40621 bp, 39 predicted proteins | sample TergutLab28metaG_FD_89700 | JGI IMG/M metagenome (GOLD analysis project Ga0123352, IMG submission 89700) | Labiotermes labralis P1 segment gut microbial communities from Petit-Saut dam, French Guiana - Lab288 P1 | ecosystem: Host-associated > Arthropoda: Insects > Digestive system > Gut ... | reverse complement strand
GTTATATCTGTTTTTTTGTGCATTGCGTTTAACAAAGCCTGTAATTTGTCGTTCGCTTTTTTTATAGATGCGTAAAATTCGACCTCATTCGTAGTATATTCAATCAACGTAAAAGCCGCATCTAACGCTGATAAAATTGCGTTGTACTCTTCACTATTTTCGTCAATAACCTTCGCGGCTTCCAGCATATTTTTGGATGTATAGTACAAGTCATCGGTGTCTGATGACAAAACGGCATAATCAGCATAATTGAAGCAGTGCCTCATTTCTCGTGGTTGCCCTCCGCCCTCAAGTCCCGACCATAACACTAACTCTAGCTTAATTTGTGTTCCATACATTTCTTTATCCAAAAACACCTCTTTATGATTGGAATCAACTCCCTGATACAAATTGCCGTTTATTTTTAGCATAGATTCAAATCCGCTATTAAAGCCACTACCCGTTGTGCCAAGGTCAAACAACAACACAACTTGCGAATCTACGCCATAATTTGGCACGTCAAAATCAGTAGTTAATGTCAAGTAAGCATCACGCCCTTGCCAATATGAACCGATTGTAAATGGTATTTCCATACCATCTTGCTTTGCCACAATGCCATTGATTGGCTTGCGATTAATATAGCGGTATTCCTCTAATTCGTTAATACGTGCTTCTAATTTGCGTATTGTGAAAAACATTATTTGCACTCCTTTGTTTTAATCTTGTTCTAATTGCCTGAGTACATATTTGAAAAATGGGTCATAATTGTTAACCCAATCATCTATGGTGTATTCTAGAAGTACATGAGGACGAAAAATTCCATCCGCTGGCTCTCTTTGATAGAATTGCAATGCAGAAAACAATGTTGGCGGTGGCGTTATCTCCATTCTAGAATTTTCAAGCCTTAAAACACTTTGGGAACTTCCAAACCAAAAGAATGTAGAATTTTGAGCAAGAGGTTGTCCCACAATCACAGCTCCCATATTTTCTAAAGCATAGGCCGCTCCTAACGAGCCTGAGTTCGACCCTTCATTCACAAAATAAAATAATCTGCCTTCTGGTAAATTATGAGCCATGTGAACAAACAAGTTTGTAAACTGATTGGCATCACCACCTGGATTGCTTCTTGCATCTATTATCACGGCCTTTATATCGTTATTATCAAAGGTGTTTCTAACTGCTCGTGCAAAAGTACCCTGAACATCAGGAACCCAGCCACGTATAGAGATGTATAAAATTCCGTTTTCTTCATTAAACTCATGCCATAAATTTTGCCTAAAATATTGCAAGAATAGCGGTGTTTCGCCTTCCGCTCGATTATCCACAAGTGATGCGGGAGGTAGCCAACGTAATGTTGTAAAAAGCCTTTCCCATTGCTCTGTTTGTGATAAGGTGATGCTTTCTCCATTCTCAAATGAATATGTAACACTTTCTCCATCAGAAAGCCCTATTGCACGCAAAACACTTGCCGAGTTGAGCATTAGAGCAAACTGGTATCTTGCATCATATTTATTTTCAACACTCCAAAACGCTGTAAAGCGTTCTAGGGCCTCGTAAACATTAACACCGCCTATTGCTACAAGACGGCTATTCAAAATGCTTGCATTATCAGCATTTGTGCGAATTATATAAACCCCATCACTAAGATACGCAAATTGTGCAGGGTAACGTGTAACCCGCAAACCTGCATCATATCCTGCGAATCCTGTAAAGAAAAAGTGATTATCTTTAAGTAATGAAACCGTGCGTTGCAACTCTACATAAATATCAAATTCGGACATATCATCAAGATTTTCTAGGAGCATGTCTAAACTATTGTCAAAAGCCTCGCGAATATCAAGATTTTCTTGTAACCTATTAATTGTATTGTTAGCAAAACGTGGGTGCCAACGAACTACATGGGTTCTAAACTGTTCAATATCCTCCGTCCATAACTCTACTAAGCTTGGTTTTAGTGGTTCCTCTATAGCTTTAGTATCACCTAACCCACAAGCTACCAAAAATAAAGCCATCAAAGCAATCATAAAAATTTGAAAAAGTTTCAAAGCCATTCCCCCTATCATCTCTCGGCATTTGCGAAATGCGATATTATTGTTTTTAATACTAATTTTTCTATGCGGCTATATCGCTTTTTCTTTAACTGACAAACCGCAACCTTCCATGTAATGGGGTCATGAAAAGGAACCGCAACAATATCGTTCAGTAAAAAAACATCTTGAATTGGCGACTGAAATATTGTAATAAAGTTTGACTTCTTGGTAGACATCAGCAAAAAGTCCCAACTGCATGATGTGATGATTTTTTTTGGCTGAACATTCTCTTTGTCAAAACGACTTTTAATTTTATGATGTATAGCATATGAGCTATCAAGCATTGCAAGCATTTGATTATTAAGGTCGCTCCAATATAGTTTCTTTTTCTTTGCAAGAGGATTAGATTTGCTCATAAATGCCGATAATTCACCCTCTTGCACCATATGTTCCTCTATCAAATCACTGTCTATATCCGTTGGTTGTATTAAAACAGCAATATCTACTTCTTTCGCTAATAATGTTTCACCAAGCTCCACCGACCCCGCTTCTTTAATCTCAAATTCAATATCTGGATTATCTGAAATAAGCGTTGACAAAACCTCAGAAAAAGTAATGCCAAGAATAAGCGGTGGTACCCCTATTTTAATTTTACCTTTGTATTTAACAGCCGACTCTCGTAATTCTTCTATCATATTCCGATAATTTTCAGTTAAAATCAACGCATTTCTATAAAAAACATTACCACTTGGAGTTAAACTCTGAAGCCTACCTTTAGACCTCTCAAAAAGCTGCACATTTTCTGCAGTTTCAAATGATTTTATAACTTGGCTAAGAGCAGGCTGAGAAACCCTTAGCTTCTTTGATGCTACAGAAAGATTAAAATCGCTATTAACTATTTCAACAAAATACTCTAAATATCTAATATCCATGCCCTTCACCCCTATTTTAAAAATAATATAAAAGGTTAGAGGTTAGAAAAACATCTAACCCTCTAACCTCTTGTTTCTATCAATTACTATCTGCCTGTTCTTACTCTCCATGGTGCAAGGATTTCGTCAACTGTGTTAAATTCAGAAATAACTCCAACTTCTGCTTCACCATTTGCATTTACCCAGAACTCCCAAAGTGCGAGAGACTCAACACCCATTCTGCGTCCATTTGCAAAACTAAAAGCCGGAACGCCACCCATTGATTCAAACGGAGCAGATTCCATTGCATAAAGGAAATTTTCCCATGTCCAGTCAAGGTCCATGTCATAAATACGTTGTAAAGCTTCAACAAGAACAACACCCATCATATAACCTGCACGAGCAAAACCATTATCAACAAAACCATCACGCTCAGCGTCACTCATGTCGATATAGTTAAGAGAATCTCTCATATCTGCAAGCATTTCTAAAGCTTGTGGAGAAGTATCTTCTGCCCAAATTGTTGCAAAAAGAGGACGTTGTGGGTGATAAGTACCAGCTGCAAAAGATGTGATTGTTGATTGACCATAGTGAGAGAAAACAGGAACCAACCATCCAGCATCTTCCATTGATGCAACAATACCAGCACCATCAAGAGTACCATTAATTAAAACTTGCACGTTGTCATTCATCATACGTTGAATAACCGTCATATAAATATCTGGCGTAACAAATTCATAATCAAGTCTATCTTCAATGCCAAGCTCTCTTGCAAGAGCCATCATAGAATTAAGATGTTCATGACCTGCATCTGTGTTATTAAGGAAAAGGCCGATTCTTGCATCATCTGGCAAATATTGATCTCTATTAGGGCCATAAACTTGTCTTGCTAAAACATTTGCAAGTAGTAATGGACCATCAATTGTGTTTGCAGGCTGAATATTAAACATCATTCCACCCGGATTATGCTCAGAATAAAGAGTACCCATACCACCCGTCATATTAACAATTGGCACACCAAAATCAAGCATATAATCAAGAGATGTTGCCGCTTGGCCGCCACTGATGCCAGCAAGTGCAAATACGCGATGCTCTTCTAAAAGACGCTCAATAAGAGTATGCCCAACAGTTGGGTCAAAACCGTCGTCATAACTAATCCATCTGATTGTACGACCACCGATGCCGCCATGAGCATTTGCTCTTTCAACAACGGCACGTGCAGATTCTACGATAGGAACACCAATGAACGCAAATGCACCAGATTGGCCGAATACGTTACCAACTAGAATTTCATCATCTGTTACACCTTGGTCATAATTACCACTACTGCTACCGCCACCACAAGCTGCAAGTAATGCAACAACAAGCATCATAGAAATTACTGCTGAGATTTTTTTTGTTAGTTTCTTCATGAGATAAATCCTCCTAAAAAATAGTTTATTTTTGTTTACCAAGGTATGCAGAAATAAGCTCTTCATCTGCCAGCAAATCACTTGCAATACCATGGGATTTAATTTTACCAAGCTCCATAACATAAGCATAATCGGCAATAAGTAATGACTGGCGAGCATTTTGCTCAACCATCAGCACCGTTACACCCGTTTTTGCAATAGCCTTAACGGCTTCAAAAATACTTTTGATGATGAGTGGAGCAAGCCCCAACGAAGGTTCGTCAAGTAACAATAGTTTTGGCTTCATCATCAAAGCCCTGCCTATTGCAAGCATTTGTTGCTCACCACCCGAAAGCGTTGTTGCCTGTTGGTTTTTACGCTCTTTTAATATCGGAAAAAGCTCATAAACCTGCTCAAACAATTTTTTAATTTCTGTAGCAGATTTTATTGATGTTGCACCGACCTTAAGGTTTTCCTCAGTTGTTAATTGTGCCAAAATATGCCTGCCTTCTGGAGATTGCCCAATACCTGCACGGGCAATTTTGTAAGCATCTTTGTTTTTAATTTCTTCTCCCTCATATAAAATGCTGCCACCTGCCGCACGAACAACGCCAGAGATTGTGCGAAGCATTGTCGTTTTTCCTGCACCATTTGCACCTAAAACGCAAACAATTTTACCTTCAGGAATTTGCATATCAATGCCTTTTAGAGCCCTGATAGCACCATAATCAACAACTAGATTTTTTATTTCCAAAATATTATTAGCCATAGTTTAGATACTATCCTCCTCTCCAAGATACGCCTTTTGAACAACAGGATTTGCCTGAATTTCCTGAGGTGTGCCAATTGCAAGCATTTTACCAAAAGATATAGCACACACCGTATCACAAACACTCATAACAAGGTTCATATCATGCTCAACCAAAAAGATTGTGCAGTTAAAATCATCACGGATTTTGCGGATAACATTTGCAAGCTCTTCAGTTTCAACATCGTTTAAGCCTGCCGCTGGTTCGTCCAAAATAATCATGCGTGGGCTACTCATTAAAGTTCTTGCAAGCTCTACCTTTTTCAAAACACCGTATGAGAGGTTTGCAGGAATTTGGTCTTTATACTCCAAGAGATTAAGCCTAGCGAGAACATCTAGTGCCATTGCACGGTTTGCTTTCTCCTCATATTTAAGTTTGCGAGTGTTTAAAAATTGTTGTGCAAGGTTTGATCTATAATAAATATGAGCTCCAATCATCAAATTATCTATTACAGAAATAAGCGGAACAAGAGCAAGGTTTTGGAAAGTACGGATAATGCCCGTTGCCGCAACATCGTGACTTTGATAATCAGAGAGGTTAACAATGCCGCCAAAACGGTCACGATAGTATAGTTCGCCGCCTGTCGCCTTATAAAATTGTGTGATACAGTTAAATAGCGTCGTCTTCCCTGCACCATTTGGGCCGATTAAGCCAAAAATATCGCCTTCTTTAATGTCAAAACTAAGGTCATCAACCGCTTTAATACCTGAAAAATACATTTTCATGTTTTTGATAGACATTATTTTGCCATCTTGAAGTTTAGATTCGTTTTTAGAATAAGCTTTGGCAAGCTCTTGGTTAGATGTATCCAGCTTCTTTTGCAGCTTTTTATTTTTTTCGTCAATCTTTTCAATGAAGCTTTTTACTTTTTTAGCATCCTCTGCTTCATATTTTTCTTTTAACTGTGTATATTTTTGTTCTTCTGCCTTTGTGGTATTCTTATAGTTTGCCACAGCCGCATCAGTTGGCTTTTCATTTGCATCTGGATATTTTGCAAGCAATTTAGCCTTATAATCATCTGCTTTTTTATCCAATTCGCCAAGTTTTTTATTGCGAAAATCATTTCCCGCCGCTTCGCCACTTTTTTTCGCAAGACGTTTTGCACTTTGCTCGATAGCACGGCGTGGCATTATTTGCTTTTTAGTAAACTCTTCAAATTCTTGTTTGCGAAATTCTGCATTAACCTCTTCTTTCGGTGAGGCTTCTATTTCTAAAGGAAGTAAACGTTTTTTGCTCTCAAGCTCAAACTTTTTTAACCTCTTTTCGGTATTCTCTTTTAATTCTTGCTTAATAAACTCTATATAACGGTCGTTAAATGCCATTTCGCCATAAGCTTTATCACGCTTTTTAACGATGCGGCCTGTGCCTAGTTTATACTTCAGGTCCATAACGATACACCCTCCATTTCCTAAAGAGTCTAAAAATCAAAAATTTAAGTTCTAGTACCAAACGCGTTAAGCCACCAGGAAATTTTGCGAATATTACAATCATCAAAATACCTGTAAGAATAATTACTGCCTGCGGGTTATTCGCAAAGAATGGAATATTTCGTAGGAATATTAGGTCGAGTGCAAATATTACAAACGAACCAAGCATTATTCCCGCTGGTTTTATGCTGCCTCCCAAGATGACGACTGCCAAAAGGTTAAGCGACAACATAAACGTCCACGAAAGTGGGTTTACTGCTGGGAATGAACTTGCATGCAACACACCTGCAATCATCGCATAGCACGTGGCAATTATAAACGCTAATACTCGGTATTTTAATAAACTAATTCCCATTGCTCGTGCCAATGGTTCGCTGGCAAACATTGCAAACATCGCTCTTCCCGTTGGGCTTTTAATGATGTTTAAAGTAATCCAGCTAAGAACGATAAGCATTGCAAGAACAAGGAAGTATACCGTTTCGCGGTTAAGCTCTAAAAATCCCGCTAAAGTGGGGAACGGAACGCCCGATAATCCACCATGACCACGACCCGTAAAAGGCGTTTCAACAACAAATATCTCGTTCATAATGGTTGCAAATGCAAGAGTGATAACCAATAGATATATACCCCTAACACGAAGAGAAATAAAGCCGATGATACCACCAAAAATAATTGCAATTAATAGCGAAAGCACAATAACCAGTGTAAATGGGATGTTAGTAAAATTAATCATCAAATTTGCCGCAGTATACGCACCTAGACCAACGAACGCAGCCGTTCCAAGAGAGATAAGCCCAGCCATACCAACCAATATACCAAGACCCATTGCTGCCACAGTATAAATCATTGTTGTTGAAATTACACGGCTTATGGTTAGCGTTACAAATCCCCCAACATTAAACATGAATGAAAATTGTAACAACATTAGGATGATGCCTAATACAAAATAGCCAAACATAGGGTGCTTGTAAATTGTGGCACGATGATTTGTTTTTAAATCATGTGCAAGTAATTTATAGTCATTTTTCAAGTTATCCACGCCTCCCTATATTTTTTCCATGATCTTCTTGCCAAATAGCCCTTGTGGTCTAATAAGAATTATGGTGAAAATCACGGAGTATAGCAATACATTAGACCATAACCCACTTACCATCGCAAGCATTGCCAATAAAACAGGTATAATAACCGCCCCGATAACAGGAGCATGGAACGATGTGAATCCGCCTATAACCAATGCAAGTAGAGCATTTGTGCCAACAGCATCTAGCATACCGATTGTAACAGTAGTCCATTGAGATGCTAGAAGCACTGCCGCAAGACCCGCAAGAGCACTTGAAATTGCCCAGCTAAGTGCCGTAAGAAGTTTTGTATTAATACCCATCATAGATGCAACTACTGCATTTGATGCCGTTGCACGTACAGATAAACCCCATTTTGTTTTATATAGTGCCAAGAACACAATAGTAATAACACCCGCAGAAACCCCAAAAATGAATATACCATTACGAGAAACTGTAAACTCACGCCCAAACATCATAAAATCAAAATTCCCAGAGAAAAATCTCTCGTAATCATACGGTATTAGGCCAAAAATCATTGGAATTACAGCAGAAATTATAAGTATCAATCCAAGCGTTACCATTACGCGCCCAACAGGTCCACTTTTTAATCTACTTACAACTAAAAAATCTACCGCCCAACCAACAACGAAACAAATAGCTACGCCGCCGATAAGAGAAAGCCATGGGTTTAATCCTGCACGTGTTAGCATAAATGCCGCAGTAAAAGCTCCAACTGTTGCAGTTATGCCCTGTGCAAAGTTAGCAACACCCGCCGTTTTAAACGTTAGCGTAATACCGAGGGATGATAGTGCTAATACACCAATCATAAATAGCCTGTGTAAAAATAATTGAATAAAATCTAATAGAAAGTCCAAATTCTACTGCTCCTTTCTAAACTAGTATAAAAAATTATAACGGAAACTTCTCTACATTTGCCATTGTTGGAAAATTCGCCTCTTTTGCTTCAAAAGCTTTAACAATAGCACGAACTGTGTCATTAAATGGTGTATCAATACCCATTTCATTTCCGCCGTCGCATACAACGCCATTAATATAGTCAATCTCACAAGCAATACCCTTTTCCATATCCTGAAGCATACTCGCCTTAGAAGGCCTATGCACAGAATATACATCTCTAAGCATTGCAATAGCTTTGTCTAAACCAACTTGATCATCAAAGCTCATATCGTAAAAATCCTTACCTGGGATAATTTGCTCAAGTGTAATACCCTTTGCGGTGGCAACTTTAATAAGTTCATTTGCAACATTTGCCGCACAAACCACTGCTTTTTCATGATCTACAACTTCTCCAAATGTTGCACCAGTTGCCGCCGACATTCCGCTTACCGCTGCATTCATAAGCATTTTAGACCACCTGAAACCTGCCAAGTTTGTGTTAATAGTAACACCGCCCGCCATTTTAAGAAAAGCCTCAACACGTTTAAGCTTTTCATTAATAACATTATCAAGGTTACCCATCTCAATAATCATAAACTCAGGCTTTGTGTTTAATTGAGAAGTTCCAGGCCCTGTCCATGTTGCACCCCATCCAACTGCACCGCCGCATGTTCTATCTCTTCCAACAATTGCAGCAACAGATTCTTCTGGAACACCATTTTGAAGTGTGCAAACTATACTATTTTCATCAAGATAGTTAAGTAAATTCGTTAAAACAACCTTATTTACCAATTGTTTTGTCAGGATTATTACAATGTCATAAATACCTTCCATCTGGTCAGGTGTTATAGCTTTAACAGGGATGTTTTTTAAATCCAAGTATCCCGTAATAGTTGCACCATTTTTATTTAATGCGTCAACATGTTCTTTGTTTGTATCAATCAAAACACACTCTCCGCCATTTGTTGATACCACTGCCGCCATAATCGTTCCAAGCGACCCCGCACCAATAATTGCTACTCTATCCATATTATACACCACCTCTAGTTATTTTTCAATGCCAAACATTAAGCGAGCTTCAGTTGGTGTCATTGGCTCATAATTAAATTCGCCCATGATACGAATCATTTTTTCTACCAATTCTGCATTGTTTTTTGCCAAAACGCCCTTAGATAAGAAAAGATTGTCTTCTAGACCAACACGAACATTTCCACCAAGAAATAATGATTGTGTACAAATCGGAAACTCTTGGCGACCAGCACCAAATGCAGACCAAATATATCCATCTTCGCCAAACAAACGGTCAGCAGTTTGTTTCATCATGATAAGGTCGTATGGATTTGCACCTAAAGCACCATTAATACCAAGAACAAATTGCATATAAATTTTGCCTGTTATATGCCCTGTATCTTTAAGGAATTTTAAATTATAAATATGCCCAACATCATAACATTCGAACTCAGGCATAACATTACACTCACAGAAAAGTGCAAGAGTTCTTTCAACATCTATAAATGTGTTTGTAAAAATTGCCTCGCGTGTTTTTTCGTAAAATGGTTGCTCCCAGTCGTGCTTCCATTCTTTGTATCTATCTAGTAGCGGGAACAAGCCCCAGTTGATAGAACCAACATTAAGTGAAGCAAGAGCTGGCTTAAATGCAGGAACTGGACCTGTACGTTCTTCCATTGTCATACCAAGGCCGCCACCAGTGGTAACGCAGATGATAACATCATCGTTTTCTGCACGAATCATGCCCAAAATATCACCAAAATCCTCAAGTTTTGCAGATGGCTTACCTGTTTCATTGCAGCGAGCATGGATATGTACAACTGCCGCACCAGCCGCAGCCGCATCAAGTGCTTGACGTGCGATGTCTTTAGAATTAACAGGCAAATACGGACTCATTGTTGGGCTATGAATACCCCCCGTTATAGCCGCTGTTACTAATCTTTTTGAACCAAGTTTCATTTATATCTTCCTCCTAATAAAATTTTTTATTATTTACATTCTTAATCCGCCATTAACCGAAAGAACCTGCCCTGTAATATACTGAGAGTCATCACTTGCAAGGAACAATGCCGCATTTGCAATATCTTCAGGTTGCCCCATTTTGCCAAGCGGTATTCCCACTGCAAGTTTATCTATTTGCTCTTGCGGAATTGTTTTTACCATATCCGTCATAATAAACCCTGGTGCAATGGCGTTTACACGCACTTGTGCCCCTTTAAGAGCAAATTCCTTTGCCCAAGTTTTTGTAAGGCCAATAACAGAAGCCTTTGTTGCAGAATAGTTTGCCTGACCAATATTGCCGCCTTCTCCTACTATAGAAGAAATATTGATAATATTACCTGATTTATTATCCTGCATGTGTGGCCCAAAATAACGTGTAAGGTTAAAAATACCTGTGAGATTTACATCAATAACCAAATCCCATTGTTCATCCGTCATCTTTCTTGTCATAGCATCACGTGTGATGCCTGCATTGTTGATAAGAATATCAACCTTGCCAAATTTTTCAACCATTTTATCAAAGAAATTCTTGCACGCTTCACGGTTGGTAACGTTTAGCTCATAAAATTCTATGCCATTTGGTACAGCCACAGGGGCTATCGTATCAATTATAACAACCTTTGCACCTTCTTTAACAAAAGCTTCGGCACAACTAAGCCCAATACCTCTAGCTCCGCCTGTGATAATTGCTACTTTATTTAATAATTTCATATTATCACTCCAAATCTTATAACTCAACAATAAATTCTGCTTCAGTTGCCGCCTTAACTTCATCTAAAGTATAACCATTACACAATTCTGTAAGATATAGCACTTGGTCACGAACTTCCATAACTGCCATTTCCGTAATAATCATATCAACTGCCAAAGCAGCAGTTAGTGGCAAGTTACATTCTTTCAAGATTTTTGGTGAACCTTTTGCAGTGTGCTCCATTGCAACAACAACTTTCTTAGCACCAACCAAGAGGTCCATCGCACCGCCCATACCCGGAACAAGCTTGCCAGGTATCATATAATTAGCAATATTACCCTTTTGATCCACTTGCAATGCCCCAAGAATCGTCATATCTAAATGACCACCACGAACAATACCAAACGATGTTGCACTATCAAAAAATGCACCTCCCGGAACTATTGTTACAGGTTGGCCGCCTGCGTTAACGATGGTTGGATCAAGCTCTTCTTCGGTTGGCTGAAGACCTAAACCGATGAAACCGTTTTCCGCATGAAAAAATACCTTAACACCATCTGGCACAAAATCTGCAACCTTAGTTGGTAAACCAATACCAAGGTTAATGTATTGCCCGTTTTTTAGCTCTTGTGCTACACGCTTAGCAATATTGTTTTGAATTTGCTCCTTATCCATTAATTAGCACCTCCATCTACGATATAATCAACGAAAATACCCGATGTAACAACAAAATTTGGGTCAATCTCACCAATTTCAACAAGCTCTTCCGCTTCTACAATTGTTATATCAGCTGCACCTGCCATAACTTGGTTAAAATTAACCATCGCACCCTTGTAAGTAATATTTCCTGCTTTATCTACCTTTGCACCGCATAATAGTGCAACATCAGCCGTTAATGGCTCTTCCAACAGATATTTTTTGCCCTTTACCTCAATAACTTCTTTGCCTTGTTCCACAGTTGTACCTATTCCCGTTGGCGTTAAAACGCCACCAAGACCAAATGCTGCACAACGAATACGTTCTGCAAGAGTACCTTGGGGTATTAGCTCTACTTCTAGCTCTCCTGCATTAAGTTGAACCCCAGACTGCTTGTTCATCCCAATATGAGAGGCAATAACTTTCTTAACACGTTTTGCAGTAATTAGCTTGCCCCAGCCTCTGTCTTCCCAACCAGAATCGTTAGAAATAACTGTTAAGTCCTTGATGCCTGCATCTAAAATAGCATCAATAATACCCATAGGCGTTCCAACTTCTGCAAACCCTGCAACCATTATTGTGCTACCATCCTTGATGTGGGAAAGAACCTGCTCCATAGAAATTACTTTGCTCATAAACAGCCTCAACCTCCAATATGTATTTTTCTATATAAAACTTCAAATAATATGTTGTATAGCAATTCTGTTTAAAATCAGAATTGCTACAACCCTATTATATTTTCATATAGGTTGTATAATACAAGTATAACCGTCAAACCGTCTGTCTGTCTAATATGAGATTGTAATTCAGGCAATAAGAAACACTTATAGGTCATCAATGAAACACCTTGTAACATGTGTATTTGAGCCATTATTTATTGCATAATACTTTAAGCAATTAAAAATTTCATCTGAAAAATAAGGCTTTACCTTTAAACGAATGTGTGTTACTATAATCATGTTAAATGTTAAAATTTTAACAGAGAACTGTTAGGAAGGTAGTGGAAAATGGATTTCACATTATCAAAAAAACATAAATTAATGCAGGAGCTTTTCGCAAAGTTCGCAACTCATGAAGTTGAACCAATAGCAGCTGAGGTAGACGAAACTGAAGAGTTCCCACATGAAACAGCAAAAAAACTCGCTAAATATGGAATGATGGGCATACCTTTTGCTAAAGAATATGGTGGAGCTGGTGCTGATAATCTGGCATATGCGATGTGCGTTGAGGAATTATCAAAAGTATGTGCAACAACAGGTGTTGTAGTTTCTGCACACGCGTCTTTATGTGCCGCTCCTATCAACGAGCACGGCACAAAAGAACAAAAAGAAAAATATCTTACTAAGCTTGCAAGTGGCGAATGGATTGGTGCTTTTGGGCTTACAGAAGCAGGAGCAGGTACGGATGCAGCCGGCCAACAAACAACTGCTGTTTTAGACGGAGATAATTATATCCTTAATGGCACTAAAATCTTTATAACAAATGCAGGAGCTGCTCATGTGTATATAATCATTGCTATGACGGATAAAAGTCAAGGCACACGTGGCTGTTCGGCTTTTATAGTCGAAAAGGACTTTCCTGGATTTTCTGTGGGTAAAAAAGAAAAGAAAATGGGTATACGAGGTTCTTCTACCTGTGAGCTTATTATGGAGAATTGTGTGGTTCCTAAAGAAAATCTTTTGGGTAAACTTGGTCAAGGCTTTAGTGTTGCTATGAAAACTCTTGATGGCGGTCGAATTGGTATTGCCGCTCAAGCACTTGGAATTGCACAAGGTGCAATTGACACAACTGTTACGTACGTTAGCGAACGCAAACAATTTAATAAACGTATTGCACAATTCCAGAATACTCAGTTCGAACTTGCAGATATGCAAACAACTGTTGATGCTGCTCGTTTACTCGTATATCGTGCAGCGTATTTCAAAGACAAAGGCGAAAAATACTCTGCACATGCCGCTATGGCAAAGCTTTTCGCATCAGAAGCAGCAAGCGATATTACTCGCCGTTGCTTGCAACTCCACGGCGGATATGGGTATATTCGTGAATATGCCATCGAACGAATGATGCGGGACTCCAAAATTACAGAAATTTACGAAGGCACAAGCGAAGTTCAAAAAATGGTTATTGCTTCTTCAATGGGGGTTAAATAATATGAAAATAATTGTGTGTATAAAACAAGTTCCAAATACAAATGAAGTTAAATTAGACCCTGTTACGGGAGTTTTGAACCGTGAAGGCGTGCCTTCTATAATAAATCCTGATGACCTGTGTGGAATAGAAGCGGCTCTTAATCTAAAAGATAAATATGGCTGCCATGTTACTGTTATAACAATGGGACCACCGCAAGCTGATGTCGCCCTTCGTGAAGCACTTGCGATGGGTTGCGATGAAGCTTACCTTGTATCCGACAGGGCTTTTGGCGGAGCAGATACTTGGGCAACTTCTCAAACCCTTGCAGGAGCTATCCAAAAGCTTGGATATGACCTTATTATTACAGGGCGACAAGCTATTGACGGCGACACTGCACAAGTTGGCCCACAAATCGCAGAACATCTTAAAATTCCACAAGTAACATATGCCGAAGATATTATTATGGATGAAAGCAAAAAATCTTTGGTTGTTAAGCGTCAATATGAAGATAGATACCAAATGATTCGTGTACATTTCCCTGCACTAATCACAGCTTTATCAAGCCTTAACGAGCCGCGTTATATGTCTGTTGGAGGCATTGTTTCGGCTTATGACGAAAAAGAGATTAAGGTTATAACATATGAAGATATGAAGGACATAGTTTTACAAGAAAATATCGGGCTTAAAGGCTCACCAACAAGAGTTAAAAAGTCTTTCACAAAAACTGCCAAAGCTAAGGGAACACTGCACGATGTTTCTGAAGATGAAGCTGTAGAAATTATTATAGATAAGCTTAAAGAAAAATTCATGATTTGAGGTGTGTGTTAATGAGTAAAAATGTACTAGTAATTTGCGAACAAAGAGATGGCGTTTTGCAAAAGGTTTCTTTAGAGCTTATTGGAAAAGGCAAAGATTTGGCAGAGCAATTAGGGCAAGAAACAATTGCCCTTATAATGGGCGATAATATCACAAATTTGGCACAAACCCTAATTAATTATGGGGCAGATAAAGTTATATATGTTGATGACCCAATTTTAAAAGACTTTATGACCGAGCCTTACACCAAGGCTGCAACGGCAGTTCTTAGAGAGCTTGACCCTGAAATTGTTCTAGTTGGTGCAACGTCTATCGGGCGTGATTTAGCCCCACGTATCGCTGCACGAATTAAAACAGGTCTAACTGCCGACTGTACATCTCTCGAAATAGACGAACAAAACGAAAAGGGCGAGCGTCTCCTCCTAATGACTCGCCCTGCTTTTGGCGGCAATATCATGGCAACTATTATATGCCCTGAACATCGCCCGCAAATGGCAACGGTTCGCCCTGGGGTTATGATTGCAAAAGACGCAATAAATCATACAGGCGAAATCACAAAATTTGATGTGCAGTTTGATCCAAGTGATGCAAATGTAGAGATTCTTGAAACTATCAAGATTGTTAAGAAAAATCGTGACATCACAGAAGCAAAAGTGCTAGTATCTGGTGGACGTGGCGTTGGTAAGGCGGAGAACTTTGCCGCACTTAAAGAACTTGCTGATGTATTTAATGGTGAAGTTTCTGCCTCTCGTGCAGCTGTTGATGCAGGAATGACCGAAAAGGATAGACAAGTTGGGCAAACGGGCAAAACCGTTCGCCCTGACATATACTTTGCCTGTGGCATTTCAGGTGCAATACAACACGTTGCTGGAATGGAAGAAGCCGAGCTAATTATTGCTATCAATAAAAATGCCGAAGCTCCTATTTTTGAGGTTGCAGATGTTGGTATTGTGGGCGATTTGAATCGTATTTTACCTAAATTGTCGGCTAAGTTACGTAGTGAAATAAAGAACACATTATAAACCAAGTATAAAGCACCCAAAAATCACGAATTTCGTGTTTCTTGGGTGCTTTGCTATGTGACTCATCGATATCCCCGAGCAACCTAAAACTAATGCATCGGATTTCTACTAAATATAATATTTTTTTGCTATATCCAATATAATTGTTTTAACCTCTTCCAGCACAACCCCTACCGCCAAATTAGATATGTTCTATATACTCATACTCCTTATAAATTTAGATATATCTACAACTCTGACAGATGGCATCATTTCTTTTTTTGTCCAAATCTCGTAAAAACTAAGCATATGGTCCCAGCCATTATATAGCTTGTGTATACTACCCTATTACTATTTTCTTTTCACATAAATTAATGGACGAATCTCTGTGTGATACAATAATAATTGTTTTTTCTTTAGAAATATTTTGTATAGCATCGTATACTATGTTTTCGCTATATTGGTCAAGTGCACTAGTCGCTTCGTCGAAGATAAAAATGTCAACATCACGCAAAAATAACCTTGCAAGCACAATTCTTTGCCTTTGGCCACCAGAAAGCTTAGTCCCTTTTTCTCCAATAACAGTGTCAAGGCCCTCCGGTAGATCGACAATAAAATTGTAGATATAAGCTTTTTTACAGGCCTCTAGCAGTTCTTCGTCTGTTGCATTGTTTTTTCCATAGTTCAGATTCTCCCTAATAGTATCATTAAACAAAATATTTTCTTGCATAACAAAGCCTATTCGCCTATGTATGGAAGCTAAATTAAGCTCTTTTAAATCAATGCCATTAAAATATACTGTACCACTTGTTGGCGTAATCATACCTGTGATAAGCTTTAAAACCGTTGTCTTCCCACAACCGCTTTTGCCAATAATTGCTACGCGTTCACCTCTATTTATAGCTAGATTGAAACTATCTAACACTTCATTTATTGTATTAGGATATGTAAAGCAAACATTATTAAGTAAAATAGTGTTTATATCATGTAACAGTATACCCACATCAGCTTCTGTACTTTCTCTACGATCAAGCTCATCAATAAGGCGGTCAGTAAAAGGCATATTTGATTGCAAAACTGAATCTGCACTAGATACCGTTTGTATCGCATTTGAAAGCATTGAGTAATACATAGCAAAAACAAGCAAATCACTAATCCTCAAAGTTCCATTAATTATAAGCAGACCGCCTATAAAATAAAGCCCAAACTGCATGAAAAATTCATTCTTTATTTTTGGAATAACTAAAACACGTGCTGTCCAATAATTTATCCATCTTCCAAAATATAAGGCAAAATTATGTACAAAGCGGATAAACTTTCTCTCTTGTGCACGCTCAAGATTTAGTGCTTTTATCTCTCTCCATCCTTGTATAGATGCATGTAACCAGCTAGACATTTTTTGATCATTTTCTCTATTTGTATTGTTTAGAAGTTTCTCTCTTTTGCTTAACACATGATCAAACCAAAAGGTTAATGGAATAGCCGTTATTGAAAACAAAGCCAACCTCCAATCGATAATAAACAATATTATCAAACTACCTAACAAGGTTATATAGGCAATACTATAATCAATAGTCTGATATTCTGCAAAACTTTCAATTTGTCCTGTATCATCATCAAGCCTCATCTTCATGTCGCCTATGCTAATATTTTCATAATCAGAAAACGGTAAATTTAAAAAACCTTGCAGTGTTTTAAATTTTGCACGATATAAAGTTGTATTTACGAGTGTATAGTTAGCATAGTTTTTGATGTATCCAACAACTACATTTACAATGAAAATAATAAGGTATCCTCCAAAAACGATAAATATTCTGTTAAAATCGCCTCTTAAAATCACATCATCAATAAACACTCTATAAAATAATGGGTTAACAAAGCTTAAAATCATTGAAACTATGCTTAATAGAAAGCTTAAAACAAAAAAACGCTTCACACCTTTTGCGAGCGGTAGCAATCTTTTTAAAACTCTAAGACGATAGTTAATTTTTTCAACCATTTTCAATCTGCCTCCTTTATAGCAAACAATGTCTTAAAAGCACTGCTTTCAGATATCATTTTAGTCGGCATTCCTGTTTCGCAAATTTTACCATTTTCAAGAATTGCTGCTTTTTCGCAGAGCATAACCGAACTTTGCCGATGAGCAATTACAATAGATGTTTTGCCAATTAAGACATTTTTCCATGCTTCGTGGATAGCCTCTTCTGTTTCGTTATCAAGAGCAGAGGTTGCCTCATCAAATATAATAATTTTTGGATTCTTTAAATAAATTCTTGCAATAGCAATTCGTTGTTTTTGTCCACCAGAAAGACCTATTCCTTGAGTTCCTATAACCGTATCTACGCCACTTGACAAAGATTTTATAAATTCACTTAAGCCTGATTGCTTACACACAAACTCTATCTCATCATCTGTCGCATTTTTCTTGCCAAGTAATATATTTTCTTTAATTGTTCCATCAAAAATTAACACACTTTGATCTACTATACCAATATTTTGACGTATAGATTTTAAGCTACAGTTCGAAAGTTTTTGCCCATCTATAACTATTTCGCCATTTTGTGGAGAATAAAGCCCAATAAGCATATAAGCAAGTGTAGTTTTTCCACACCCACTTTTCCCAACAAGTGCAAATCGTTCGTTAGGTGAAATATTTAAATTAAGATTATCAAAAACTATATTACCTTTATTATAAGAAAAACTAACATTTTCAAAAGAAACGTTACCGTCCGTTATTATTAATTCATTTTTGCCTTTCCAATTGTCTTCTGTCGAAGATTGAAAAAAATCATAAATACGCTGAATATAAGCAATTCTCATTTGTGCATCAAAATAAGAGTTGCTTATGCCTCTATAAGTTGCAATCAATTCACCATAAAATGCAACAATAATTGTCAATAACCCTATTGTTATGTTGCCCGACGACGCAAGAAATCCTGCAAATGCAAAAATTGCTAATTGTACAAAAAGGGTTGCAAAGCTTATTATGTTATTTGCTGTTATATTAGAAATGCTAGATTTAATATTTATGCTAAACATCTTTTGATGGTTTTCTTCAAATCTCTTATTGGTTTTTTGCTGTGCACCAAGCATACGTATATCACGCAAGGCCGACAATATTTCAAACACCCAACTTATATAAACACCATAATATTCTCTTTGTTTATCACCATAATCACGCATTTTTTTGCCAAACTTGGCATTGATAAATACAAGTATAGGTACAGCTATTAAAATAAACACTCCAATTTGCCAGCTAATTATAAATAAATATATTGCAATAACAACTATCCTAATGATATTATTAAAAAAGTGAATAATATTACGTATTACAAAATGCATACATTCACCTGAAGATCTCTGCAATGTTGTAATAATATCGCCTGTAGAAGCATCGGACATATGCTGTGCATCACACTTTTGCATATGCTTAAAAATATCTTTTTTAATATCAAAAGTATACATACTCATTAAGTAATGATGTTGTGCATATATAAAAAAGTAAAGAATACAAGAAAACACAGACATTATGACAAACATCACACTAATCTGAATAAAAGTATCAAGATTTTGATAATAAACTATTTCATCAATCATTATACCAAATAATATAGGCATAGCTATAGATAGTACCATATTAAAAAACCATCCAAAATAAAACATGATGAAATTTCTCTTATGTTTGCCTATATATTTTGACAAGAACTTAATAGAAGTAATATAATTTAATTTTTTGTCCATTTATGATCTGCCTGCCCTTACAAAAATACGTTCAAATAATGTTTGACTGCCAATAACAATATCGGCTTGAATATCTCCATAAAAACCGCTAATATTATCAATGAAAAATATGGTTTTTCCATAGCTATATTGTATTTGCTCGGTTTTTATCCTATATATTTTTTCATTTCTGTTGCTATAAATATAAATTATATCTGAATATGTTTTGTGTTCACCATCTATAATAATTCTATTGTTTTTAATATTAGCTTCAACACTTTTAACAACGTCAAGCCTTAAATTAAGTGAAAAATACAGAAACATTATAATGCCTGTTAACAAGAATAAATAGAAAATTATAGGAGTTTTAATTATATATTTCACATATAAATTCGAAAACTTCTTCATTAAGCTTCCTCCTTGTTATATAAAGCGTTAGAGTATCTCCTACGCTTAAATTTCATCATTGTCACCTTTAATATCAATTATTATTTCACATAAATCCTTAATTGTTCCAGTTTGATTAATTACTAATTTTTCGTCTGGAAACTCTATATCAAATTTATTTTCAATTTCCACTATGATGCCTACAAAAGCAATAGAATTAACTCCAATATTTTGAAGATTAGTGTTAATATCCTCTATAGGCTCTGTAATATTAATTGCTACTTTAATTATTTCAGTTATTTCACGTTGATATTTCATAAAAATCTCCAAACTTTAATAGTTCGTCTGTAAATCGAGTATATTTTCCACTACAATTAACGCCAAATTTAATTTCAAATAACTCTTTAGGCATATCTGATATACTATTAGCTTCGATTTCTATTTCATAATCTACTTTTCCTAAATAGTAGTTCTTATCAAGAAATGCCGTATAAAAATCAAATTCCATACTTTTTCTCTCAGTCAAGAGATATCCAATATAGTTTGTATGCAACCCATTTATAGAAATAGCTTTAGGCAAATGTCCAATTTTTTTACGCAATTCCTTTGCAATTCTGACGTTATTTTGGGTTCTCTTATCGTATTTAAATTGCAACTCTAAATTATCATCTATCTGTCTAATTCGAAGCATATCGTTGTTATTTAACAAGGTGTAATCAAGTGTGTCATAATAATGATTTATCTGCATTGTATCTTTCACTAAATTATCTGCAAAATTATGTAAAAGCCTTTCATATTCTATTTTTGTAAGCAGTATCTTTTTCTCAATTTCATTCTCTATCATTTAAGCTTTATTTCCTTTCTCTAACAATTTTACCTGATGCATTTCTAGTAATTGAATCCACTATATTTATTTTTGACGGAGTTTGATACACTGGTAATACTCCTGCTAATAAAGCCACTATCTCTTTTTTGGATGCCCCTCTACTTTCACTTTTTAAAACTATATCTACAACAATAATTTGACCTAAATCAGTTTTTTCTCCATAAACAACACATTCTTGAATTGGCTCAATAGTTGCTATTTGATTCTCAATTTCTTTTGGATATATATTCATACCACCTTTAATAATCATATCATCTGCGCGAGATAAAATATATAAATATCCATTTTCGTCTTTATAACCTATATCTCCTGTATTTAACCAGCCATTTAAAATGGTTTTTACGGTGGCTTCATTGTTGTTATAGTAGCCCTTCATCATGCAAGGAGTGTTTACCATAACAAGGCCATGGGCGTTTGCTGGCAATTCTTCATAATCTTTATTCACTACTTTAATTTTGATACCATCTAAAGGAACACCAACAGATTCAGAAAAACTATCAAACTTCTCTGAGCTTAGATAGCTAACACGTGGCGACGCCTCTGTTAAACCATAAACATTATAAATTTCTGTTTCAATAAATCCTTTTCGTATATTCTCGGCAATTCCTTTGCTCAAGCACTCTCCGCTTATAGCAATTTTTTTGATATTATGTAAGGTGCTATTTCTTTGAATAAACATAGAAAGGTGATTAAATAGAGTAGGAGTACCACATAACACAGATATTTCATTTTTTACGACAAATTGTAACACACTATTTGGGTTATATTTATCATCAAAAAAACCAATACTAGCTCCATTAAATAAAGCCGTTAAAAATTCTCCAGTTAAAACAGCACAATGGTATAATGGTCTTGCAACCATAATTTTATCAATCATACTTATATTAAAGTACTGAGAAATTTTACGCACATTTTCTTGCAACGCATTTTGTGTTATCAAAGCTCCTTTGGGTGTCCCAGTTGTTCCTGATGTGCACATAATAATCGCTACATCTTCTATAGCTTCACTACGTTCACCTCGATCAAAACTTAATTTATTACCCATAAACCTTTCGTTTGATAAGTTATACTTAAATATTAAAAAATCTATATTCTCATTATCAGTTATTAATATATCTGGTTGTACTAATTCAATAATTTTGCTACAATGCCTTTCACCATAATTTATCGATAATATAACTGGTATCATACCAGCGTACCAACACGCCAGTATAGATAATGCACAATTTAATCCGCTTTCGCACAAAATTGCACATATAGACTTTGGAGATAATTGTGATTTTAAATTTTTTCCATGCTTGATAGATAAATCAGAAACTTGAGTATAACTAATTTTTGTTTGCTCATCAAACAAACTAGATCCAGAATATTCGTTTAATTTTTGTGATATAAACTCCCACATAATATTCCCCTACTTGTTCGAATATTTTTCAACTAAGTTAAGAATGTCTTTCACTGTATTTAACAGCTCTGGATCCAAATCAGAATCATCAAATGTAATATTTAAGCTATCTTCTAATGCTACAATTAACTCTACAGATCTAAGTGAATCTATTCCAATATTAGACAATGCATCTTCATCATTAATGTCGTTTTCATCAATAATTGCTAGCGATGCAATAATTTTAATTGTTTCACTTTTATTATTCATTTTATCTTCTCCAATTCAGTAATCATCAAAGAAACTTGATTTATATCTTCTTTATTAATTAAATCAAATATTTCATTAATTTTTTTATAATCTACTTTATCCCTTAATCGCATATACTCAAACAATGCATAATATTTATCTAAAGAGTTTAAGTATGGAGTAAGAAAATCTACATTTACGTATTGAGAACAAAATTCGTATGTTCGCTTGCGTAGCACTCGATGAATACCTAATATATCTCTTGCCATAATAAACTCAGATATGTTAGGTATTATCAAGTCATTTCTTTCAGTACCCAAATCTTTAATAAATTCATTTAAAAAAACTTTTTTCATTTCATTACTAGTGTTTTTATTAATATCAAATGCTATAACATATTCAGAAAAAATATTTTTTAATTCATCAAACGATAGTAACCCAGTATCTCTTGGTGTATCATTTAAATAATAGAAATTGCTATTTTCAGCTTTAGATAATAAAATATAATGATCTTCCCGCCACAATTCTGTTTTATATTTTTCTTTGATATATTCGGGCTTCACCATAACACAAATATAGTCATGCTTATCTAAGAATAGTGGCTCTAGGCATGAATTGACATTTACATTTATAATGTTATTTTCCTTCGCTACATCTTGAATCCTTTTTATGTTATAAAAAGAGGCATATTCTACTTTTTTTTCAAAAAATATATCTATTATTTCGTCAAAGTGCAAAAAAGACTTATAAAACAAATCTTTGTATGCATATTGTTCTTCTCTTAAAATATATAAAAGAAAGTTTTCAATACAAGATAATCCATGTAAATCACTTAATTTGCCCTTATCAAATATTAAGCTTTTCATTTTTTATCTCCTCTAAATACGCAACTCTATTTTTACAAAAATACCAATCTGTAAAACTCATGTTGTATTTAAAAAGCTTGTTTTCAGCTGGATGAATAATTTGCTTCATAAAATATAAATTCAAAGGCTTGATTAATTGTATTGAATTTTGAAAACCTTCAATACTCTCCATTTTAGGGTAAACAATCAAAGAATTTATCATCGTATAATAACATTCTTGCTCAACTGCAAATTGCTTTATTCTTAAAACTAACTTATCAAAAAAATCTTTGTTGCCAAATTTATGTAAAAACAAATTAATATCACTAAATTTATATAATGTTAAGTCTTTTCTAACATCTACCCAATGAAATGTAGTCGCTTCTTTATATAGGTGGCAACATAAGTGAATAAAAAAATCTATATAATCCAGCGTACTAAAGCTAAATTCTCCATTGTTAATAAAAATAGAATCATCTAAAAACTTTGAAACCATTTCTTTTTTAGATGTTTTAAAATCGAAAGAAAAATTTATATCAATAGCTAATGGCTCGTTTTCAATCAGCTTTATAAACGGTACAGTTTCACCAAAGTTCATACTGGCATGTATAATTTCCATTCTACTAGCAATCTTTATTTTCTTTTGCTTTCTTGAATACCACCCTTGCACAAATCCATTATCACGAAGTATTTTCTGAAGACTTGAAACATCTTCTTTATTTACTAGTATATCAATATCATTAGATATACGCTGACCTTCCTGATATAAAGTAGTTGTTAGCAAGGCACCTTTAAGAAGTGCGTATTTAAAATTAACATCTCTAAAAATATGTGAAAGGTAACTTATGTTAGATTTAAATTTTTTTGCCCGATCCACATAATCGTGATATATAGCCACTAAAGCATTATCAACCTCTCTTGAAAAGCTAGATTTAGTTTTTTGTAAATTTACATAAACAATTCCCGCTATCCTGTTTGTTATAACCTCTCCAATAAAATGACTTTCATCTTTTGGTGAAATTATTTCATCGCTCCCTGTATAAAACACATCAGACAATTCGAAAATCAAATCCATTTTTTCTATTCCTTCCTTTAGTGTTGTTGATTTTTAATATTAAGTAGATTTAAAGTAACTTCTGTAGCCTCTATTGGCAATTTATGTGAAGTTTTATTAATAATAATACCGCTTTTTACAGCATCCAATTGCACATATTCTTTTTTAATACTGGTATATAGCAAATCATTTTTATTTGCTATATCAAATATCAAACGTTCAAATAAATTTTCTTCCATACAATTTTGGGTTATGTATTTGTGATTACTATCATTATTTTCGGGATAAAATATTTCAATAGAATAAAAATCCTCTATTAACACTCTCTTTACTTCATTAAGAAAACTTTTGTTATCACTAATATGCCCCAATCCTAAGTAAGATGTTATAAATGGTATCGACTTTGGCAAAAATGGCATTTTTTCTGCATTCATTACTAAAAGACTTGCTTTTTCATAAGTATTTCTAGTAATTAAATCTTTTTTAAGCTCTTTCATTATATAATAACTAATGTCAGAGCAAATGACAAGGTCAAAATTGGCTTTTTCAAGCCATCTTAATAAAGTACCTGTACCTGTTGCTATATCTAAAAGGATACTTTTATTAGATATAAGATTTTGCATAGTTTCAAACAAACCCTGCATAACTTTAAGATATTTGGTACTATACCTTTTTTGTCTTTCAATTACTTTCAGCTTATTATATGTGTTATGCTTTCCTTGTTGGCGTTTAATTTGTCCAAGGTAATATAAATCCACATCATTTAATGTTGAAATAGGGGCTTTTAAAAGCTGTTGTATTTCATTTTCACTCAGTTCATCTAATACATTTTTTTCATACTGCCAACTATCTTCAATAAGCTCTTTTTCACACAAAAAATATCCAATTTCATCTGAAATATGGTACGTATTTTTACATTCTACACATAAAGCTTTTGCATTAATTATCCGCTTATAGTCTTCATTATATACGTCCCAATGCAAATTGCTTTTACATATGGGGCATACCAGTAAACTAAAAATCATTTTTAACATAATAAGCCTCCTCTTGATTAAATAAATAATCAGTAGCTAGTTTAGCTGAAATATCTGGCATATCCAATCTGAATAAATTTGTTTATCATCTAAGAGTTTATTTTTATGCATAATAAGCACGATAGAGTTATGATGAGTGTAGATATTTGCTTTTATAGATAGTGTTTTACAAACTTCAATAAATGAACAAATATTATTTTTTCTTGCGTTGCCCATATTCACAACTATTGCTCCATTATTTAATAATAAATTGTATAAATTTTTAATAAAAGCTTTTGTAAATACAAAGCTTGGTATTTTATCTCCTATGAATAAATCACAAAAGACAAATTCATACTTTTGAGATGTAGATTGTACATAGTTTAATGCATCCTCATTTATAAAAGCTATATTGTTTTGATAATAATTACTTTTAATAAAATATTCAATAGAAGCCTTTATAACTTCAGGCGAAATTTCAACAACTTCAACAGTACACTCTCTATATTTTGTTGCTAAAAAAATTGGAACTCCGCACCCACCTCCACCTAAGACTAATATTCTTTCACAAGAGTTGGCAAAAAGAAAATTAACAACATCTTCACAATATTGATAAAATTGAAGTTTTTCGGGTGCTTTTAAGTTTATTTTACTGTATGCTCCTGATACTCCGTCAACTCTCATTTCGCGAAAATTCTTTCTGTAATTTAAAAACACACAGTCAACAATTTCAATATTCCCGTATTCACTATTTAAAGTCCCCTTTTTAATATAAAACCCTTGTGTTGCATACATATGTATAACAAAAAAAACAATTGCAACAAAATAAAGATACAACAAAACTATTAAAGAAGTATTTATTACAAATGCGTTAAGTATATTAATTAAAACAATTGCAAATAAAATTATTATTAAGTATTTACCATATGCCCTTAAAAATCTACTCAAGCAAAATTACCCCCAATTAAAATAAAATCATTTGTTACAATGATATATTATGTTTATAATTAAATACTAACTGATCGCCCAATTCCTCGGGAGACTCTCCATTAATAAATATTCTCGCCCATAATTCAACCCCTATTACAGAATACAAAGCGTAGCGATTGTTGTTTAGCTCATTTAAAATTATATCTAAATGCTTCGAATCCCAATTAAATATTTGTGGAACAAGCCCATTTCGTATTAAAGGCAACGCATATTTATACGGCTTTTTACTAGTAGAAAAACCCATTTTAGGAGCATACACAATTTCCTTAGGAAGTATTTTTGCAGCAGCTTCTTTCACTAGCCATTTACGCTCTTTTTTGCGATATCGGCATTTTGGGTTTATATTCATCGAAAAATCTATCATAGAGTTATCTAAAAATGGTATCCTAGATTCGATAGATGCCGCCATCCCCATCCTATCATTTCGCTGTAGGAGGTTTAAAAGATGCCCGTACATGTCATCATATCCAATAGCCAACAAAGCTTTATGGTCATGCCTTTTAAGTGGACTTAATTTTTCATATAGTTTTTGATAGCGTATGCTTCTCTGGGCTCCATCTTCAACACATGATTTTCTCAGTATTTGATGAACTTGATTAGGATTTGGTGTTGGAAATCTTGAAAACGTTCTATGCTCTAACTCTTCTAAAGTTACCGGAGCCATAAATGCAAGATATTTATTAACATACTGAAAAATTGGATTTTGACCCCAATGCCAACGCAATGCCTCTGGTTTTGCTCTTCTTAAAAATGGAATCCATAATTTGCGATAACGCCAAATTTTATAAGCATCTTCATGCCATTCATAGCCACCAAATAGCTCATCAGAGCCTTCGCCAGTTAAAACTACTTTTATTCCATCACGACGACATGCCTTTGCAACTGCAAGAAAGGCTTGATCGCTTCTATAAACGGGAGGTGAGTCGTTATACCAAATAGACTTTGGCCAATCATATAAATATTCATGTGTAGTGTACTTAACTTCTCTAATTTCTACCCCTAAATGCTTTCCTACCACCCTAGCTTTGTCTGATTCTGGCAAGGCATCCTCTACACTGGCAACATACGCTACTAAATTAGGATTTAGTTCTTTTGCATAAGCTGTTATCAAACTAGAATCCACTCCACCGCTACAAAAAGTTGCAACTGGCACGTCTCCCATCATGTGCGAATGAACGCTCTCTCTAATAATTTTTTGAAATTGTGGAACATAATCATGAGGAGATACTTTATACGAATCTTTAAGGGCATCTACATCAATATTGTCAATAACATCAAAGTATGTAATTTCATCTGTACTGTTATCGCCAATTCTATATATAGTCCCAGGAAGTGCACTTACAATATTTTTAAAACTTGTCCATGTGCCTTCTAAGTATTCGTGAGAAATATGCGTAGCCAGTGCGACAATGTCTGGCTCGCACTTTACTTCAGGATGCTGTAGAATAGACTTTATCTCTGATGCAAAAATAAACATACCATTCTCGATTTTATAGTAAAGCGGCTTTATTCCTAGGCGGTCGCGCCCTATCCATAAGCTATTGCTTCGAAAATCGAAATATGCAAATGCAAACATTCCTTCAAACATTTTTACAGCTCTTTCAACTCCCCAATTATGAAGAGCATATAAAAATACCTCTGTATCTGTTTCGCTTTTAAACCTTACATTCTCACCTATTAGCCTGCTTTTTAATTGCTTATAATTGTACAGTTCTCCATTGTATACTAACATTCCTTGCCCATCATCAGTCGTAAAAGGCTGGCTACCATTTTTACTTAAATCAACAATACTGAGCCTCACATGCCCAAAAGCAAGGTTGTTTTTTGTATATATCCCATGATCATCTGGCCCTCTATGGTTCATTACTTCCAGCATATTATTTATGATATTGTCATTTGCTCTTACTCCATCTTTATTCAAAAAACCAGCTATTCCACACATACAATAACCTCCTTTACAATTATGTAATACATGCTTCTTCAGTTTTATTTGTTATTGGAGCAAACTCTGAAAAACCTCTAACTTGCACATATTCCATCCAATAACCTTCACATAATTTATCAAAAACACAGCTACTACAAACTTCGTCTTTTCTCTTGATATTTTTCCTAATATTAGTCCAGTCTATTACATTATCTTCATTTAATTGATTTAATTCAGCCATGTCATTTGTGTAGTAAAAATCAGCAAAATATTTTACTGGATATAGCTTTTCAAATACACAAGGCAATATAGATTCTAGCTCCAAGTTAAAATTGTTTTTGTGTGCGAACTCTATACATTTTATAATTTCAGCCTTAATATCTCGATAGTAAGGTACTACTCCTTCAAAATCTTTTGCCGCATTTCCATTTGCATGCGGAAAGGCAATATTTGCACTCCTTATATTAATTTGGTTTAATAAATCAATAGTATTTTTTAAATCTTTTGCATTATGTTTTGAAATAACCATTTTCCCAAATATTTTATCTGTATATACAGCTAAATTTTTTAGCCCCTCCAATGTTTCTTCAAAACTTCCTGGTGCCTTTGTTATAGCATCATGCATAGCAGAATTAGAACCATGTAATGCTATTGTAAAATAATCTACATACTTAGAAGTTTCTTGAGCAAACTCTATTTTTTTAAACATTCTCCCATTAGTTTGAAGGCATACGCATAAGTCTAGCGTTTTAGCATATTTAATAATTTCAAAAAAATCTTTACGTATCGTAGGTTCTCCACCTGTAATAATTACAGTATCACAACCATTTTCTTTCGAATTCTTTATAATTTGCAGGCATTCATCTGTTGAACGATCTGTTTTATTATATACTTCTTCAGATACAATTTTTTGATTTGAAATTACGCAATGAATACAGTAGTTGTTGCATGAGTATCCAACTTTAATATCTGCACTTTTATTCATATTTACTTCTACCTTTCATCAAATTGTTGCAACCAACTCTCAAGACAAGCTAATTCCCAAAGCAAGTTGCCTCCAAGCCTTTCAACCTTACCTTTTTTATCATCTATAAACTTTTGAATTTTTTCTTGTTTAAATAGCTGCCTATCTAAACAAGCTTTACTATTTAATACTTCTTTACAAAACTCATAAACATTACCTGAAGCATATTTTATCTCTGGTATAGCAAAATGGTGCTTTTCTCTATAAATAAAGTCATGATCAAAATATTCAGAAGCAATACTTTTTAACACAGCCTTTCCCTCTTGATTGTGTAGCTTATTAGCGTGGCTTGTACTAAGACTTAATTGAATTAATTTTTTACTTAAAAACGGTGCACGTATTTTTATTTTATTATTAATAACTACATTATAAGTACGCTTTATAGGGTCTTCTGGAAGAATTAAGTTTAAATTGCTGATAATTGCACTTTCATACGGGTCATTCGGTAATAAATCTATATATTTTGAAACTTTATCAATAAATTCACGCCCTTTATCCCATTGATGGTTAAGAATATCATTTACATCATCAATTTTATATTCTAAAAACAAGTCATAAAATAATTCTTTTTTATTTAAATTTGTATTCAGTATATCTCTGTGCCATTTATATCCATACCAAGCTTCATCAGGACCAAGCCCACTAAATGCCGATTCAAATCCTTCTTGTTTAGAATATTTGCCTAGCAACAAATACCCTAAAGAATCATTGCTAATCATTGGTTCACTTGATAGGTGTAAGGTCTGGCGTATGTTTTCGTTTAATTCGTCGTTAGTAATAAATAGTTCTTTGTGGTCGCAATTATACTTTTGCACAACGTATCTTGAATATTCAAACTCATTGCCCTCTTCTCCGCAAAATTCATTAAAACCAATAGAAAACGTTGATGGAGTATAACCAAAATCCCTTTTTAGAATAGCCACCAAAAGTGACGAATCAAGCCCTCCTGATAGCCAAACACAAGGCAGATTTTTTTTGCACCTGCTTTCAATAGATTCTAACAAAAGCTGTTTTGCTGAAGTAACTAAACCTTCAAAAGTTATTTCAGGATCAATTTGAAATTTATGTGTGAAATACACTGATTGATTACATGATAATTCGCAATTCCCAATATTGGTAGTTAAGCAACTTCCTATTGGCAACTTTTTATATTCTTTAAAAATAGTCATATCTCCAATCATTATTGATTGCATGGCTATATAAGAATATATAGCAACAGGATTTATAGTCTTTTTCCCTATCAATTTAACCAATGAAGGTAAATATGTTGAAAAATATAGCTCGTCCTGATTCATGTAGTAGTAAATTGGAATAGAATTATAATTATCGCTAGCAAAGAGCAATTGCCTTGTATTTGAATCCCAGATAAAAATAGCAAATTGACCATCTAATTTATCAAAATAACTTTTACCATATTTATAATAACCTTGTAAAATTAAGTGAGCTACATAACTATCATTTTCAATACTAGCAGTCAATATTAAATCTTCCTCTAATTCTTTAACATTAAAAATTTCTCCACAAATAAAAATATACATATTATTATGGCAATAATATGTATTCATTCCTTCTAAATATGTTATAGCAACATTTTCTTCTTTAATGCTCCATTTTATATAATCTTCATTATTGCTTCTAATAAATGAAGATTGTAATTTTTCTAATATATTATTACAATAATCATAGTTAAATGGCTTTGTTGATATCATTCCAGCTAAGTTCAATATCTAGCACCCCTTTATATTTTTTTGTAATTCTGTATCTCTATACGAACACACTTTACATATACTTATTTTTTGCGATTCTCCTTTTTTATGTAATAGCCTATATTCTCTTAATGTATCATCATTCCATATACTACTAATCAAGCTTGTATTAACATTCCCAAGAACTCCACTTTCGCCGTACGACTCAGAGTTTTTTGTCACAAAGCAACATGGATACACAAGCCCATCATACGAAATAGTGAGCCTTAGCCATAAATATGGGCATTGCCATTCATCATAAAATAAACTATTATCGGAGTGCTGGCTTAATTCATCTCTATAGTCAATAATAGATATTTCATCTGCAATTTCACTCCATAATTTTTTATAGTTCTCTATATTATCTTGCATTTCTGGAACACAAACAGACTGCACTCGAATATATGGTGTATTTGATTTTTTTTGTTTCTTTAAGCTTGATAATAACTTAATATTTTCATAAACTCGATTAAAATCTGAGCCAACCCTATATTTTTCATACACCTCTGAAGTACACCCTTCAAACGAGAGTATAATACGGTCTATTCCTGCATCAATTAAATTTTCTGCTATAGTGCTATCCAAAAAATACCCATTTGTATTAATAAATACATCAGGGATATTTTTGCTCTTTGCATATTTAACCATTTCTATAACTTGCTTATGTAATAGAGGTTCTCCTCGCCAATTTAATTTTAGTGCATATAAGTTCATCTCTGAGCTCTCATCTATAATTTTTTGAAATAATTCAAAACTCATAAAACCTTTTTTTTCATAATCATAAATTGTAGACGCACAGAAGCTACATTTTAAGTTACAATGATTTGTTATCTCTATATCAAGGTGTAATGGGTATGGTTCAACAATAAATTGCTTAGGATTGTTTTCCCATTTCATTCTATACTCAGATATTTTTGAATTTGTTAAATCAAATGAAGCACCTTTAACAATATTAATATTTTGATTACTTTTACTCACATTATTCCCTCACAATTCCTATGTTTTTTTAAATTTTTTAATATGTCCATCTGAATTGGCAAGTTGCCATATCCAGCACCCAATTGAACATTTGTTTTTTCGTTTCCATGAAAATCGCTTCCACCAGTTACTACTAAATTATATTGTTTAACCAGCTCAGAACTTTCCAAAACAATCTCTTTTGGTTGTTCAGAATGGTAGCATTCAATTCCATTAAGCCCATAACTAACCAATTCTGAAACGAGCTCATTTAAAGGCTTATGTTTAATACTCCGAAATGGATGTGCCAACACCGCTATCCCCCCAGATTGCTTTATTATCTTTATTGCCTGTTCTGGAGTTGGCTTATCTCTTTGAATAAATAATTTACCACCCACATCAAAATATTCTTTAAGAGCCTGTTCCTTACTATTAACATATTTTTTTAAAATCATGTAGTCAATTATTCCGTCCTGATTCATACTAAACTGATGCTTATTCAATTCATCTGTTGAAACGCGAATCCCATATCTATTTAGTTTTAATAACCATTTTATAAAAACCTTATATCTGCTTTTTTTAGTATCTTCAAGAAACGATTTAATAGCTTGAGAACTTGGATTAATAAAATACCCAAGCATATGCAACTGACCATCACCAAAGTTTGTATTAATTTCTATACCGTTTATAAATTCTATATCTAATTTTTGAGCTTCTATTGATGCCTCATTTAAACCGTCTACCGTATCATGATCAGTTATTGCTATTGCCTTCAATTTCTTCTTTGAAGCCATCTTAACAATTTCAGATGGTGTATATATACCATCTGATTTGCATGTATGTATATGTAGGTCAATATAACTTTCCATCAACTTAGCCCTCTATTCATTAAAAGTTCTATTTCTTTTCTTTGCATATATGCATGTGTTGCTCCAAAAACTATCAATACTTTTTTATATTTTTCAAGTATCTTTTTTGTTTCGCTAATAATACATTGATCTCTAAAATCATTTTGAATTCTTGAAATTTTATTAAATCCATACTTTTTATAGTTTTTGTTATTTTTTCTCGGCACAGGATCAAGCAATTTACAATAAAAGCTTTCATCCAATTTTTCAAAATTTATCATGCCAAATATTTTATAGAACAAATCAAAAAAAATGGAATTACTATATAATATCCCATTCATTTCTGTATTGCTATTAAAATAATTTATTCCATTTTCTAGATAGTCATTAAACAAAGACTCGTCCCTTTGTCCCCTCGTTTTCCATTGATAAATAAATCTACACATATAGTATACGAAAATTTCGTCTAGGCTAAATCCATTAGTTAAAATTATTTTCACCTCATCTGCTAATGGCGGCTCTGGGCAGAAAACTTCAATTTCTTTTTTATAGCCCATATATGCTGCATATAAATTTTCTCCAAATAAATGGATATTTTTAATATCAACATCAGCTAATGTTTGCAAAAATTTATTTTCATTCGTTACGTTTAATTGTGGAACCCCTTCAACTATAACAGCACGAGGCTTAAATTCAGTTAGTATATTGGGAATATCATTAAATACACTATCCTCTGCATTGTTTGTGTGATTTGTTCCATAATAATATAAAGAATATTCACCATTGTTTATTTCATAAATATATGGCACCTTATGTCTTACATTAGCATATCTCTTATAATACTTATAATTTTTGTACTTCATAAATTAAAATTTATATTTCAGGTGCTCTTTTGCATAAGATACCCATTCATCTTGTGGAGATACTATTTTCGGCAAGTCATTTATAGGTGCCCAAAAAAATTCGAAAATATGATTATCTGCACTTATTTCCCATGAATCATCAGTATCTGATTTTGCCTCCAAGTGATAAAAGTATCTTGTAATTTCTTTTGCAATACAATTTTCAGGAATCCATCCTGTTATCTGATAGGTAATATAAGATGGATTTTCTACATTATCGTATTCCTTATACGTTACATGCTTAAAACCTTTTTCTGAGTTAGCGTGATGTTCGATGGTAATGCCTCTTCTAAATGATGCCCAATCAAAACTGTTTAAATCTGGCCTCGAAAATATATTGCTTTTTTCGATAACAACATATTTATTTTCAGGCAAACATGTTGTTAAACAGCCAATTTCACATATTACTTTTATATTATCTAGCCCTGTTTCTTCAAATGCTTCTCGCAAGGCTGCTACCTCATTTGCCTCATCTCGCTCTATCGTGCCAGCAGGAATTTGTATACCTGCATGTGGATGTTTAAATAATAATAACTGTTTCTCTTTGCCATTATTTCTTGTAATAAAAGTAGTAACTTTTTTTAGACACATTTTAGGCTCTCCTCATTTCGATTATTTTCTTTTTCTACAGCTGCACAAATATTTTTAATACACTGCATTATATGTGTATGTGTATTTTTATACCATTGAGTCGATTTATTTAAATACTTTAAATCCAAAAAACATCGTACAACATTATATACTTCAGATAAAAGCTCAATCGTTCCATAAACTTTATATAATTGCCTCATACTGCCAAATTCATGCCACTGCTCCAAATATGTAATTAATAAGTTTTGCTCTAAATACGAATTTTTTTCCAAATTCAAGCGTCGAAAAAAGTATTGTATAGAAAAGAAAGGGTGTGATATAACTACATTTTTCCAATCATAAATAACAATATTATTTTCGCTTACGACTATATTACCTTCTCTAAAATCCTCATTGTGAAGGGTATATGGAATAGTAGAGATGCCAGAAAGTGTTCCAATCTCATTTTGAAGCCATTCTACCATCATATCGCTGTTAAGTTGCTCTTCACTCATCCAATTCTTAAAATGTCCAAGCATATCTTTAAAATACATAAGTATATTAGGAAGTGTAAGATTAAGACAACCTATTTCTTTAAATTGTTCTAAAATTTTATATGAATAAATCTGCATATCAGCATATAGCTTTATAGCTTTATGCTTTTCGGCATTATTCATTATTTCCAATGGTTCACCACCAAAATCATCCATTATAAACCAATCATCAATTTCATCTCCATAAATAATCGTAGGTAAGTTATTATGCCATTTCTCTGATAATAACCTAATAATTGAGATTTCACTGGGAGGCTTAAGATAGTTTTTTTTATAATATTTGATGCAATTATCTGTATAAATTTTTAAAATAGACGACCAACCCCATGCTCCTTTAACTTGCTCAATTTGAGTTACTTCTATATTATCTTTTAAAAATAAACTTTTAATATGTTGCGTAGTTTCTTCATACCAACCATTATATTCCCAATTAGAATACGAAAATTTACATGTTTTAGTGTCTTTTAAATTCCACCAAGACATTAAAAACTCCTTTTGGTAATTTTCCTCCCATAAAACAGATACTAAATGTTCAACTTCATACCATTTATGAGAATTTGATTCTAATACTTTACCATCTATTAGTTCCACTTCACAGTAATGAACATTTACTTCTGTTGCATCCAAATGCCTTAGCACAATAACATCTAAACCATAGACTTTTTTTATTGTACCTATTATAAGAGGGATATAACTCGGAAAAAAAGCTATTTCCTGGTGTGGCAAACAAAGGCATGGTATGATTATACCATTATCGCCTTTCTCTAGCAATACCCTTTGGTTTTTATAGTCATATATTATATAATAACATATATTGTTTTGATTAATTATAACACTCATTCCATTATATTTAAAGTTTCTATACTTAGTTGATACTTATCTTGGTTAATCTGTTTACACCCGCTATTTCTTAATACATGGATTGTATTATTAAACAACTCTTCAGCCGCAGATTTTATATCTAATCTATGCGATGGTTCAATTTCACAAGAAACAAACTCTGTAGCCTTTAGGTTTACATTTGATATATTTAATTCACCAAAATGTATTAGTCGTTTTTTATCAATATTTCTTATATCATATGCTTTTACAGTATCAAACATTATATTTAACATTTCGCCAGTTCTAATTAAATAATGTTCATCTTTCAAGTCATTGTCATTTATTTCAAGAAGATCATTTTCTGTATAATCAAAGGAGCGAATAACATATCTTTCTCTATATTGTGAAACATATGTAACAGGCATAATAGATTTTTCATTCGTTTGCATACCCTCTAAAACTTTTTTTGCATTTTTGTATGCTTCTCCAGAAATATTATCAGTTTCATACCTTAACGCATCTTCACTAGTAATTGCAGTCCTAATCGTTTTTCTCTCTAAGTAATCATATATAGAGTTATCAGGTGTTTTTAAACAGGATATCCAGCCTACACCTTTTCCTCTTTTTCTAATTCTAAAGCTATGTTTATTTTTATAAAAATCTAAATCAATTGTATCATAATATATATCACAGATGAGCCTCTCTTGAACTTTAATTAAAAACCAATTAGGAGGAATAATTGATTTAATGTGCTTTATAACATTTAGCTGAGATTCTGTTGCCAAAAATTTAAACTCTTTCTCTGTATGAATACCTCGCTCATCTTTCTTCTGACCTCTTTCACTTAACATATTACTACCTGCTAAAGAATCTTCTTTTAAGCAATTAATTTTAGTGTTATTGCATTTATAAAAACCAAATACGTAATCTTTCAAACTTTTCGCATTTTCAATTTTTAATGATTTTCCGTGGTATAGATTTTCAGTAATAACAACCTTACTATTACTATTATCATTCGAACCAATTAATTCTAAAATATTATTCTTAAAAAAATCTGAATCTAAAAACTGCTCTAAACTCATTCCACCTTTTTCTTCTATTTCTAAAAAGAATAAAGGTTCAGATAAATCCTCACTATTATTTGGGTTAACTGCATAGCAGCAATCTAGCGATATCAGCATTCTGCAGAGATTTAAATGATCAATTAAAGTAAACTCATATGAATGTTTATACAGCACATGGTTTATTGGTAACATTTCTGATACATAACTATAAGCCGCATCAAAATCTTTTTTTAGTTTAATCTTTTTTTCATACCGTTTCCCATCTATATAGGTCTTAGGTGAGTATGTAATACTAACTTTGTCGCCATTATTTTTATATTTAAACTTTAGCCTATGTTTAGTACCTTCTGGGGTTCCATTATAATGATAATCTTTAGATGATATCATATGCAACTCTGATTTTATTTGAGGATTCTCTACTACAAAAGTAATTTCATCAACATGTATGTATTTAGTGTTCATAAAAATGTTTAATAATCTCTTTAAATTAGGTTGTTCTAGCTTATACGTATATTCTCTTTCTCTACTAATATTATTTTTCACAGCTTTTCACTCCTTAGTATATTTAATCAAAAAACCCGTCTCTTTTCCATTTATTATTTAAGCTTTCCTTTATCTCTGGAGCAATCATCTTGGCCAAATTTACTCTTAATTTTAACCAGACTCGCTTAATTCTTAAAAAAATAATAAAAAATATTGCAAAAAAATTATTCGTATATTTTCTACAGTTCTTTAATGATATATCCATATCAATTATAGCCTTCTGAAAATCATTTAGTAGTTTATTAGGGTCATCTAAAACTTTTCCAACGTACTTATCGCCTGATTTTGTTACCATTTCTTTTCCCATAACTTTACATGTTAACATAGATTCGTGAAAATCTACCCCTAAAAAAGTTGAAATGTTTTTCATTGTGCTTTCCGTGTTAATTATCATTTCATCAAAATCAACTATCATAATTTTATCTGGATATAATTTTGCAGCTTCTTCAACTTCTTTTTGCTTATTTATTAATTTTCGTACATGATTAGATTTTACAAGTTTCTCTGGTGTTGTTTCTAATAAACACATAGAACGCATATCATCAGCGACCGGGCGCCTGTTAGAACGCGTTGCAATAATTGCATTTATTGAGCGAATTAAATAAATCATTTTCCCATTTGGGTAATATTTCACAAATGAATTTGCCGTATTAGGGCGGTCAAAACCCATACTTGTATAATATTTAATATTTTCCTTTTCATATGGGTATCCGCTCCATGATTCTAGCATACTTTTTAGTATGTGTGTAGCAACAATTTGCGGAGTCCATTCGTTTTCTTTGTTCAAACATTCCATCCACATTCTATCAAAGTTATAAAAATCTAAATCAAATGCAAATTCACATCGATCTTTTACAGACATATCGTAATCTAAATATTTTCTATATGTAAACCATTCTAATTGGTAATAATATGTATTGCTTAGCATAGAACGTAATTCTAATATATCTTTATATTTTAACCAATCATCACTTTCAAAGCTACACAAGCAATCCACTATCATATCATGGTTAGGCGTAACAAAAAAATTGGGATGACCTTCTAATAACCCACGCAATACTGCTTTTCCTGAAGTTCCAAGCCCATCTATTAATAAAATCATACTGCTCTCATGCTTAATACAACTCATCTCTAAAATCCATTATCCTTTATTAAAATATTTATATATAATTTGGGCTAATTCCCAATCTTTCGCAATATCAATGTCAACATATTCACCGTTTATTTCATACCAATATGGTTTTTGCCCCACATAATAACCTATATCGCTAATTGCTTTATGAGATAAAATAGACATAGTGAAATTTAAAAGATACATTGGAGGCAATTCTTGTGAAATACGATGCCATGCACCAAACTGGAAATTAACTGGTTTACACTTATCGTCTAATAAAAACTGCTTAGTCCTATAAACAGCTACAATTGAGTCATATTCATTTTTATCAAGCTTTTCCCACATATTTATACATTCAGTATAATCATTAAACAAAGGGTCTGTTACTTGACACCACATAACATCATCTTCAATTGAAATTTGCTTATATATTCCTTTTATTACATCAATTATAGGAGTGCTATTGTACGTTAGGCCAATATCTCTTTTAATAAAATTAATACCATAGTAGTCTGCAGTTTTTTTCTTCGTTTCGTCCTCTGAACTAAGGTAAATTTTTGATGGGTTAAAAATATTTAATAGTTTTTCAATTTGTATATCACATAATGATTTTCCGTTAAAGAATGGTTTGAAATTTTTGTTTTCTATTCTTTCAGAATTATTTTTAGCTGGTATAATAGCGATCATTCGTAGTCCTCCTCAGGAATTAAAGATTTAATTGGCTTAACGTTAATACTTTCTGCTATAAAATCAATTAAATACGATTTTGCTAAACAATATTGCTGCCTATCTTGTATATTTTCATACCTTGATCTTATTCCTAGGCATCCGCCTGAACACACTTCATAGTAATCACATTTTTTGCAAACATTTAATAATTGGTTCATTTTATTTAGCATGAACCTATCTTTTAGGTTCATATCTGGGCTATGTATGCTATCGGATAAATTAAGTTCGTCACAACTCTTTAAGCTTCCATCAGGAAACAACGTAAATATATTGTTGCATTTACTATCATTATAGTGGCAAAATATTGCCGTTTTTCCATGCAGTTTTCTTATAATACTAAATATAGGATCTATAAAAAAATTTTTATAATATTCTTTTCTTTTCCAAACATTAAATATTCTTTTAATAAATTCCACATATTCAAATGATGTGGTTGCCCAATGATTAATATCCTCTTCTAGTTTACTATCATCAAAATGTATACAAGACATAAAGTTAATCATTTTTATACAAGTAAATCTTGAAAAATAATCAAGAATATTTTCTTCTTTGTTTAAGGAGTTTCTATTAACGACAGAAATGATACCCACGTTTTTACCTCTCTCCTCACACAATCTCAATGCTTTATCAACCAAATTAAATGTTGGGTTATTATTATAATCTACTCTAAAAGAATTACAATCAGCATCCCCATCAATACTTATCCCTAATTCTAATTCAGGGCAAAACTCCTCAAAAAAATCAAGCCATTCTGCTGATAGAAGGGTTGCATTAGTTTGTATATTTATGTGATATTCTCCATCAAATTTACGAATTGTTTCTATAATTTCTTTCATCTCTTGTTTACTCATTAGTAGAGGCTCACCACCGTGAAGCTGTACGTAAATTGTTCTACCATTAAAGCTAGATAAGCTTTTTTCTAAGATATTTGCTGATAAATATTTAATTCCTGAATATTCTCTCTGTTTTTCATAACAATAAACACAATCTATATTACACTCATTACCGCTCAATTTTAATATTAATTGAACAGCGTCATCTTTGCCAACACTTTTAAGCATTAAAGTTCACTTCTTTCTCATATACTGTAGAGAACATAGAGGTAGAAAGAGCTAAATATTTTATTATTTAGCCCTTCCCACTTTCTAACAAACACATTATTATCTGTAATGTGCTAACAACTTACTAGACATCTTATTTCTCGATAGACTTAAGTATATCATTAATATCATTAAGGTTTGTTACAGCTGCACTGTGAGCTGTACCTTTGTTTTGCATTTCAGCAATCGACTTCACTACGTCGTTGATGTCGTTAAGGTTTGTTACAGCCGAACTATGAGCTGTACCCTTGTTTTGCATTTCAGCAATCGACTTCACTACGTCGTTGATGTCGTTAAGGTTTGTTACAGCCGAACTATGAGCTGTACCCTTGTTTTGCATTTCAGCAATCG
>Ga0123352_10000737_pt1 | contig 40773 bp, 14 predicted proteins | sample TergutLab28metaG_FD_89700 | JGI IMG/M metagenome (GOLD analysis project Ga0123352, IMG submission 89700) | Labiotermes labralis P1 segment gut microbial communities from Petit-Saut dam, French Guiana - Lab288 P1 | ecosystem: Host-associated > Arthropoda: Insects > Digestive system > Gut ... | reverse complement strand
AGTCTCAAATTTTTTTTTTTTTTTGTGTTTAGGCACCGTTGAAATTTATATTTTTGGAACAATATCTTTGTTAAATCGTGAAGAAGAGTGGGGTAATCCCCCGGGGGGGACCCGGGGGGGGGGGGGGTTTCGGGTGTTCAACCCCCCCCCCCCCCCGAAATTCCAAAGGCCTTCCAAAATCGTGTCAAACGCAACCCGATTGTGAAAACTGTTAAAAATTGCTGAATTTAGGACGCCAATACACCAAGATGCTCAGAAAAAGACAATAAATTTATAAAACTACCTGATTCGCAATTGTTTTACGTTAGCAATGACAAATAAATTGGTTGTCATCATAAATAGTCTTAAAGTACCAAAAATTAAGAAAAATTTGTCTATATGAAATGAAATTTCTTGTACCAAATTACAGCTGCCTCCAGAACCCCTGACTAGGGGGCTACTGCCCCCAGAGCCCGTTCTGTCTGTCCTCTGTCCACAACTGAATTTGTTGAAAACTCCCTCCCCTCCTGAACAAAATTCCTGGGTACGTCATTGGTAATCGCTGGTGTACTTTTCAATTTTTACTGGAGTGTGAAGGTATTTCCAAACAACCATTTCCCAAGAAGATACATGGCACAGGTGAAACAACAGAGTTTCCTCATAGTTCCCAGTATCAAAGTCCATTACATTTCTTTGGGGGAGGGAAGTAGATTTGTTGAGATTGCCTATGCCACCAGCCCAAATGCCTAAAAATTTTGACAAACTCAAAATTCACATTCTGGGTGCTTGTGAGTTAGTTTGCATATAGCTATACTATGCATAAGATAAGATTACCATTTTCACATATATAGTCAGTCACTAGTGGGGCTCACATTGAAATCCTATTAAGTTATAAAACTTTAAGGCTTAGTTTTTGCTCCATGAATTTTATTATTGTACTTATCTTGTTTTTCTTAGTATAATTTGCTTAGTAAATGAAGTTCCATTAAAATCACCCTTTTTAGTAAACTTGGCATTTCTGTTGAATTTTTGTTCTGTGATGCAGAGTTTAGACTATTTTGAATGGAAGTTTGTTCTACACTACACCCTCATTATACTGCAGGTGTTGAGTGACAGATGCAACACCCATATAATAAGCTCTCATTTTCATAATTGTCAACAACATTATTCTTATTTCCATCTTGGTAGGCATCTAATAGTTCATTAATTTTCAGCAAGTTTTCAACGAAAAGTTGTGAAGTTGAACCTTAGTAATGTTACTGTGAAGTGTGACTGACACAGTATTTATCGGAGAAAAATATTTTGAGGGAAATTATAGAGAAATACAGAAAAAAGTTTTATCTAATACACTTTTCCACAAGTATTGTGATTTTTTTAAATAATTAAGTAAACTGGAGCAAGTTTCCCGGAATTTTTATACTGGGTGTATGCTTTCCAACTTAATGTCTGGAATGTTTTTAATAGAGATATCTTTGTTACATAACACAATTATATATGGTTTCTTCTCTTTGTATTGTCTACTTTAGTTCACATGTAGTAATATTAAACAATGTTCAATCCCAGATTGGATGTTGAGCACACCAACAAGCAGTGCTGCAGTTGAAGGGTCAGGATGTTTGGGACCTAAATGCATGAAAATTTCCCATCCTTGTGTAGTCAATAGCATGAAATTAATGCCAACTGGAGAACCTCCACAGATATCAAGAAATTTGTGTGTAAATGTAGGTTCTACAAAAACTCCTCTTAACACCCAATCAGAAAAGAAGGGTGAATTCCAGTTACCAACACCCCCCCATCAAAATAAGGTTTCTGAAACTATGAAACAAGTTGATATTGTTAAAGAACTTCCACCAGCTATTGAAACTGGATCAGATTCATCTGTACAAATTGAAACATTCAATATCACCTTTTCTAAGGAAGTGCCATTGGGTGTTACAAGTGAAGCAAGCAACCACCGAAACAGTGTGCATATGCAGCCAGAGGTTGATATCATTAAGTTCTTTCCAGAGATTGTACCACGGCAGTCTATTGATATACTGAATGTTACTCACTCTCGTTTGCCTGAGGACGGATGCACACATAGGAGAGTGAGTGAAGTTGACTCATTGTTGTCACAAGTACACACAGAGACTTCAGAACCCTTATTGGAGCCCCAAATGACAATACAAACAAACTGCCCATCAGTGCAGCTTACAGAGGTGTTGTCAAATCAAGATACAGGGTTGGTGGCTTCACAAGTAGAGAGTGGAGATAAACCTGTCAGTGATACTGTGAATCCTGAAAAACTGACACTTTTACACAAAGACTCACAGATTGTTACTTCAAGTACCACAGATACTACAGTTACCAAAGGTGGTGCTGATTTGAATGAGTTGGAAACTACAGTAAAACAAATACTCTCAGAAATGTCAATGCAGGAGAAGCTGTTGGATGAAGCCTCAACATTTAAATTTCATTCAGAACTGAAGAATGAAGTGCTGGCAGCTCCTATTCTAAAGACACATGTGAACATTTTTAGTGTGCTGCCACATGAAGAAACTGTGATAGAACTCTTACCTCGGAAATGTGCAGGAAATATATGTAATGAAGTTAAAGTAAAATCAGAACAAGCCACAGACAGTAACATACATGAGAGTTCTACAAACTTTGTAGATGTTTACAATGCAGTTCAGCAAACTGATTTAATTAGCCATTTTGCTGAACCAAAGTCAACAGGGAACCTAGATGAAAGAAGGATAGTGTCCCTTACTCCAGTGCCCCATTCTGTCAAGCAGAGGGATGCAACAAAACACAGCAACATATCTGAAGACAGAAGTGATACTTTGTATGATTACAAGTGGCCTGATAACTGGCCTGATGATGTATTTACCCAAGTAGTTGATGATACTATACTGCCAATGTCAATTGGCCACTTGGAACCCAGCAGTTCTAGAGACAGTGAATGGATGCACATATGGCCCAATGATGCAGTTATGCAGATTTCTAACAGTTCAGAGGAGAGTGAATGTATGGCTTGGTCCACAAGTTTGTCTACTGATCTATTTAAATCCTCATGTTCTCCCAGTGATAAAAATTCTATACAAATTACAAATCATGCAAGTAAATTTGATAATGGTATTCAGACTGATGTTTTTGATGAAGTGAACCCAAGACACAGTCTTCATGAGCTGGAGGAAACTGTCAGCCAGTTGATATCTGACGTAGAGCTGGATGAGTCACAGCTACTGAAAAATTTATCATGCTTGGAGAGTGCAGTTGTTAAGCATTCACACTCAAGTGGGGATGCTCTTTTACAGAGTGACCATCTAGATCCAGAAAAGACCATCTCTAACACTAAAACTCCTCACTGTGAATGTTTTAAAAAGCAAGAACCTTTTGAAGACAGCAGACCTATCAGAGCTGAGGTTAAGGTTTTGGTTAAAACATCAGATACTGGAAAAGAGGTAATAGAAATTCACAGCATGAGAGAGTATTTGGATACAGAAGTGACACCTGGACAAGAAGGTAGTCTTTCTGTGTTCAATGCAGATCTGAAGTCTTCCATGGGGTTGTTAGAGAACTTCCAAAAACAACAAAACTTCCCTCAAAATGTGGAACTATCAGAGAAACACATCCCATTAAAGCTTACACAATCGTCTTCTGGGTTCAGAATAGACAAAAACATTCAGCTTTCACATGAACTGTCCCAAAATTACATGCCCAATAGAAACATGTTTCGAAATGTTCAGATAGGAAGTGACTTGTCAAAAAATGTTGAATATGTTCCATTAGAGCATGATCAAAATCAAACATACTCTTCAGTTCTTCCAGAATATCAACAGCACTCCATACAGAAACCATTTGTGTTGCCTCCTGATGGACTGCTGGATGATTCTGCAGTACACAAACCAAAAATGTACAAGGAAAGGCAAAAACTGCACATTCAGGAAGGTAATAAACAACAGGCGTTATGTTATGAAGACCAGCAACATGAGCAGTATAGGTCAGGAAAAAAGTCACACAGGTACAGGCAACAGAAAAAGACAGAGCAACACTTAAAAGCTTTTGAAAGTAGCAACTTGGAAGTAAAAATAGAAGATAACAAGGAGAATTCAAAGTTTTCCCCAGAGGTACAAAATATAAAGTACATTAAAAAAGTGAAAGAACCACAAAAGATGTCCGAAATTGGGACAGATGGAAAATGTCAACAGGTAATAATGCACCAAAAATCAGTGCTGGAACAGACACATATATTTCAAGATCATAAAGATAAAGAGAAAATTCACACAATACATCCAAGGGGACAGCATGGAAAACACGGGATTAATCCTGAACAAGAACAAAAAAGGCAGGATGGGCAGTTTCATCAGATTCAGAGACTGTTTATTCGTTCACCTGGCTTTACATTGTCAGAACCTTTAAACATGTTGCCATTAGGCGCAAGCAACAAGCAGCAAAGTGTAGCTGTAAAGGAACAGTCACAGCACATAAAGAAACTTCTTGTTCGATCTGCAGATTTTGAAGATTGCATAACATTTCCAATAGTAACACCTCAATCTTCATTACCAACTAAGTTACATCCACTCTCATTCACACCATCTCCACCGCCTCAACAGCTGCCCAAAACAAAGCTTTTTCAAAATCTTCCCAAAGCTCCTCTTGTTTCTGAAGAAGATCTACATTGTGTATCTCCACTTAGCCACAACAGCCCTCGTCAGAACCTCTTTTTTTCATTTCTGCCAATGGATAATGTATCAGACATGCCAGATGGCTTGAATACATACACTCCTCTTGCACGGTGGTTCTCCATGCCATCTCTTGTGATGGAGCCAATTTGTCCCTCATCAAGTACCACCTCCCTGAATGGGACAGCCATTTCTTCATGTCTTACGAGGGTTGTATCATTGCCTTCTCTTCAGGATTCCTTACCTCTCTTACATACTCAACATAATGAATCATGTTTATCCTCATTTCACAGCACTGATGAAGGACCAAAAGACAGGTCTACTCTGATTAATGATGGCAATGAGATGTCATGCATTATGCAAAATTTTTCAAACACCAGTCATACAAGTTCACCCTTGTCAGCGCCATTTTCCACCTTCACGAGACCAGACGCCCAAACATCATTTTGGCAACAAAACTCCTCCTCACTCCTCTCACCTGGCTTTTCCAGAAGGCGTTGTGATAAGACACTTGGCTCTTCCCACTCATCCCCATTTTCTTCATGTCACAATGAAGCAGCAGCATCTTATAGGTCTGCCGTTTGTTCTAAACATCATGGAAGAAAGTTTCCAGATGTTTTCAAGTCTATTTCTTCCAGCTATTTGCCAAATTCAATGATAACCCCCATACACAAATCTCCAGGAACTATAAGAAAACACAGACAGGATCATACATTATGTGTGGATACCATTGCTTGCTCTCAAACACCCTCATCTAACATGCAGGGTATTTTAGATCCTTGGTACCTACAAACAGATTTCCTGATGTCCCCTGTAGTAATCCCCTCAGGATACTGTGCATGGGTCCCAACTCCTGACCAGCAGATATACAACAGAGGTAAGGATGGGGCAGATTTTAAAATCTCAGTTCACAGACCGATAAGCTTCACTGATAATAACTTAACCAAATGATTGCTGAAACAAGTACATTGCATTTATTCTAGGAGATTTATTTTCAGATGTAAAGTTTTTGTGTGACATTTGAGTTATATGCTACTATAACATGCATGCATTTTTCAGTTCACTAATAGTAAAAGTAGTATACAGTGCTACCTGTAGCAAGTTATCTAGTTTTGTTATGCCATTCATAACAGCATGGCCTTGCAGCTGATACTGGGCAGTTCTAAGGTGTGAATTGATGAATTAACTCCGACAGAATATATTCCAGAATTTGAATAATTTTTTACATGTACAGTGCAGTTTGTTGCTTTTCTGACACAAGTCTTGCATTTTGCCACTCATTTATACATGTTATTGTCATCATTATTGTAATCCTCAAGGAAATATACAAGGTGAGAGCCTGCCATTTCACGAAGCATCCTTTAAATTAAGTAATAGCAATTAAAAACTGTGGACATATGTCATCTTAAGTTGTAAGATTAAGCATAGTTTATGACTGAGTAACAACATGCGTATGTGGACACATCATAAAACTGTGCAGATCCTGTCTGACTACATGAATGTAGACACATGAACCACCAGAGGCAAAAATGGTACTGTTGGTTGCTTCAATATGTCATCTGTTTTCTGTCTCTTTGTCTTTATTTAGTTCAACCTACAATAATTTCAACTCCTTCACTTGTCACAGTGCAGTGGTTAAAGGCATAATTTCCACTAAGTCGGTACATTGCTATTCCATGTGGAGAATGCATTACTGCCTCATAATGCATTACTTGTTAGTGCTAATTGTAGGATGATGTTGCATAGCATGGTATAAGGTAAGTGAATTCTTAGCTAATCCAAATAGTGTGATTTAGGAATGTCACACATACTTCACATGTCACATTTTAGCATTGAATGATGTGGCTTGAGTGGAATTCAAACGTTCTTCTTACTGCTGTGACCATATGTTCCCTACAAAGAAAGTTTATTGAGTTCTGTGAAACCATAAATTTTCTCAAGTGTACATTAATTACATTAATTCTGTCTAGAAGTATCATTGTTAAATGACTCTGAACTGTATGATAATGCATTCCCTTGTAAGAGTGATTTTATGGTAATCATATGCAGACAGTATGTATATATGGTGTGTTTCCAAGTAATTATATTGTTTGCCCTTAACCTGGTATTTGTACCTTTTGTATTTATCTATTTTTTAACTTTCATCAGGTATGTGAATTGTATTACATACCACTCTTATGACAAGGAACATCAACACTCATCTAATTAGAGCAGACATTCTGATTCATGTTTCACATGCATTTAGAATTTAGGTTGAATGGCTTATGTTAAACATAAGCCATGTAAGATACTGACTGTAACATTACAGGAAAGTCACCCACAGATGTATCAAGTGGAGACATGGTGAAAACCTCCCCAATCATTGTGGGAGTAATGGAGAAATCAGTTCCGATATCTGACATCAAGAAGGAAGATTTTTCTAAAACAGGGGTAGAATCAACACCAACAACAGCGTTAGATCATGAACTTCGGAGAATTTCAGATGAATTTATTGCTAAGGAGAAAAAGGCAGCTGAAGAAGTGTCTCCCATCAGAGCAGTATCAGAAGTAGTGACTGATACTCTTTCAACTTTTGACAAACCGTGCAGTAAGGAAGTTCATGAACCTTCATGTTTGTCAGATATATTAAAAACGGTAGGTGATGAGTTGAAGGAGACTGCAAGCGATGGTGAAGCTGCAAACATTTCTGAAACATTGATCAAAACGGTTGTTCATGATCAGGTAATGAAAACAGAATGTGGAATTACAATACTGGAAAGTGTTGTAGCAGATGAAATGGTTGCATCTGAGGAACTTAGTGCTACTGTTAGGGATGACAAAATCAAACTTACAGAAGATGATGCAGTAATCTTTGGTGATTTGAAAAGCCCATCTCAAGAAAACTTACTAGACAGAAGGGCAGAGGTGGGTAAACCATTATTTTCGGATGAGGATCAAGACAAAGAAATTATAAGCATTGAAGAATCAAAAAATACAGGAGTCATTGATTACATAAGCGACATATCTCAGGTGAATTTTGCAGAGAGGAAAATTCAGATGTCTGAACCATTAAATCCAAATGACAAATCAGAGAGTGAAATCTTAAAAGATACAGAACTAATTAATAATGTAAAAGATGTATCTAGAGAAAAATCAGAGGCTACAAAGATTCAGGATTGTGAACCAAGAATTTCAAAAGTAGAAGGTGATATTTCAAAGGTTGCTGTGCAAATATCTGTAGAAGAGGGCAGAAAAGATGTATTTAATACTATTGAGAAGGAAATAAAGCCAGCTGCAACTATTCAGTCCTTCCCCAAAGTAAAAGAAATTCAGTCAGAGACCACACCCATTATAACAACTCCAACACTGTCCCGTCGAGGGCTGGGGGGTTCACAGCGCTTGTCCCGGGACCAGCGTCCACCTCCACTTGATGTTTCCCATCTCACATTGAGTAGTGAAGAAGGGACAGATGAAGATTTTGATGCAGAAGGATACATTGTTACTGAGCCTGGAGACGAGGATGTACCAATGCAGCAATGTCAAGAAGATACTATTTATTGCATAAACTCCTCACCAGATATACTGACAGAGCCTCCACTTAGAAAAGTTTCTAATATGGCAGTACCCCCTGCTCATATAATAGAGGACATCAGAGACACTGTACCCTCAGAAGTTCCTACTCAGATACAGGCAGAAGTATCAGTTAATGAAGCTGAGCAAGCAATGGCTCAAGTAATACAAGTACAGTCAGATTCTGATGCCTCAGAAAAGGTTCAGAAAACAGGAGCAAGTGGACAGGTTTACATACAGCCAGAAACTCAGCATTCTGAAAATACCAAGCTAACAGCCCAACCAGCTGTATCCATGGAAAAGGTTATAGAAGAGCCTTTGATGGCATTTGACACTGTAACTGAGTTACAGATACCTACTTTGGTGCCCATAGAACACTGTGAGGGTGAAGTGCAGAGACACAAACCAATGTTTCGTATAGAGTCAGATGATTCCCCTGACCAAGGAATGGAGGATATTGAGGCACTTATTGAGAAAGCAAATCGTGAACTTGCTTTAGAGATGGAGAGGGCAGGTTTGAAGGTGCCAGACGCTGATGATGATTCTGATGAATCTCCTGAAGAGGAAGAGTCACAATTCAATGTGCATATTCCAGAATGTGAGCCAGAGACAGCTGAGAAAGAGGTTTTTAGAACAAAGGAATCTGATTCCACACAGGAAAGAAAGCTGCGTCGTGTGGAGCGGCGATTTGAACGCATGGCATCAGAAACATTAGAGAAGGAAGCTGCAGCACAGGGCAGTAATGCACCTGAAGTTGAATTACATCATGAGGCAGAGTTTGAGCGAATGGTATCACAGCTTTCTACAGAAGAGGTTGCAGACTGTCAGCGAGAGTACTTACAGCTTTGGGATGAAGGGGGTTTGACACCATCTGAAGACTGGGATTCACATGATCCTGACACACCAAGTGGTGAGTTGGAGGAAGACTCCACCACTGCATCACAACCAGGTACTTCAGTGTGATGATTAACCCATGATCTTGGCTCTTTGACAATGAAAGAACTTCAGGTTGAATACTTATGAAGTTCATTGCAGTGTAAGTTTTTATTTTATGTAGTAATTTACATGGCATACACATTTGTTTGCCAAAAACTGTCAGTTCCTCTGTGCACACTCTTGTCTGATGGTTTACGTGGTATCATCAGAATTTCGTTAACTTTCTGTGTTTATATCCTCCAGAATAATTTATCTTGACAGAACTAAATTTTTACATTTTTTTGTTCTTTGTAACTCCCCCATTATGCTGTGATATTAGCAGTGTAAACTGATGCCACTGATTTTTTAATCTGTGAAAAGCACTGAGCTTGGCTATATGGAACTGAATGTGTTACCACATGAAAGGTATTGAGTATGATAGGCAAATCTTTTGTAGACTTTGAGTAGAAGTAAAATTCATTTTTATGTTATAATAGTAATTAAATACACACAAATTCTGATACATGCACAAGGAAGTTACATATACTCACATTAAACTTTTATTTCTTATATATGCTGATATTATTGAAAATATATAATATATTGATTTTCCAAGAATTTAGGCTAGAAAAATATATTGTTTATAATTATCAGCATTTATTCAACTTCGTGCCTTATGGAGGTACTGGTAGTTCCTGACTAACACGTTAGTTTCCTTCAGAAAAATCTCATGTAGGGATGAACTGTGTTAGTTAGTCATGAATTTCCCACAAGAAATAATATAAATAAGTGGCTTTCAATACAAGTCTAAATTCTGTTCACATATTCACAGCATGCAACAATGATCACAGTCAGAGAAAATGGGTAATAGGTGTACTGAACTGAAGGACAGTAGATGTAGAGTTATTGAAGAGAAAGTGACTTTGGAAAACACTGATTTAGCCCACCTCAGGAGGGTTCTCAGCATCAGGAGATGATTCAGTTCTGTTGGTAAAAAAAATTAGGCAAGTTCCTTTTGAGGGTGTTGTGTTTTTTATATAATTTATTGGAATTGGTCATGTGAAATTTCTGTTGAATCGATTTTGCCTGAATTTTTTTTGGGGAGATATCAAGATTTAGTCATTTTACCACCTGTTTCTTCTTCTTAAATCCTAATAAGGCTTGACTGTTCCTCATGATACTTATTATTTTTTAACAGTTCTCAATTTGTCAGTCATGTTCTCAAGCAGACTCAAACCTTCAATTACATTGTAGGTTCACATCAGAACGTCTTTTTTCAGATTCTGTATGGTAACATCTTAAAAAATCTACTCCTGACTCATTGGGTGCAAAGACAGTGTCTTTATCTGGCTGCATTAACTCTTCTACATTTGGCCCAGCAGCTTGACTAATCTGTGTGCTGCACTCACCAAAGCCAACGTCTGTACTCAGTACCACCCTGCTCTTGCAGTTTTTCTCATTTCCTTACCCAGCTTGTAGCTTTAAAAGTTAAAGACAGATTTGGAGAGCAATCTTTTCATATTCCATTCGTGCTGGTTAAGACTTCTTAGCCTAGGCACTGGCTGTGATGTCTTTGGCATGATTGATGTTGAAACATTTCCAGAATACCTCCACACTGGTTTTGTTTTTGCCATCCATTGTCGCTGTGAGTGTAACGAACATGCTTTAAACATCATAATAAGCCTTGAAGTAACAACAGTTTTTTCATCAGTTAGATGGAGACATGGCATGTTGGGAGGCAGAAAGACAACTTTTATGTATTTGGGTTGTGTCTCAGTGTTAGTGACACATACAGGAGCATATTGAACAAAAGTAAAATATTGAAGACTCTATTTTTGATCATGCAGTTTGTTTTTGTTTCTTGGTGCTGTTGTTGGTAGAACTGTTTAGTGAAAAATGGGTCTGATGTACTATGTTTCATCATAGACCACCATTAAACAGAAGGGGAATAGTTGAGGAATCTCCTCACTGATTAGCACTATGTGCCTGGTGGATGACAAGATGCTTCAGCTTATAATATCTGTTAATGTTGCCACCTAAGATCACAGTCACTTGAGACTTTGCTCCCTTGGAACCTGGAGTTGGTCACTTTTCCTTGGGAATGTATGCCCTTGTAGGTGTCCTCTTCCAAAATAAGCCAATCTAACATATGCCAGACACCTCCTTGGCTCTATAACCCAACTTCTTTAAAAGCATATTATAACATTTCAGCAGCCAAGACATCTGAAACTAGACATGCTGTGTATTTGACATTGGCTTCAGGATGGAGATCTTTTTTTTTTAAGTCTTCAAACATATTTCCATGAGGTTTTTGATGAATTTTTCTTTGTGTGGTTTTCAGTGTATGTTATCATGCTTCACGTAATTACAGGTTTTGACTCTAATTACCAGCTTATTTCTGGAGGTTTAGATCTAGCAGAAGTTGCTGTAATTTTGGCAGCATTTGCATGGATTCATGAATGCCATCCAAAAGTTAATGTCACTTTCTTTAGGCCAGTAACATAAACATCATCACATATCTTTCTGTTGTTCTCATACCACTGAAGCACAGTCCCAGGCTGCTTTAATGTTATACAATTTCTACATTTATTACTTTTACCATCAATGATAGCTCCTGCCCCTTGCCACTCATTACTCCTATTTTGCGCACAAGCTAAATACAAAATGTAAGAACTTGACCAAAGCCACTTGACAAACAGAAGAAGGAATCTATGATGTCCAGGAGGACCACTGGGATAAACTCATATACAAAGGTTGAATGAAAAGTAGTGCATCTACCTACGTACAACAAACATGTCTCACTCTTACCATAATATACCAGAACATTCCATTGCCATGCACAAGTTTTATCAAACAGTGTGCATTAGTTGGGAGCAAACCCTGCTTTTAATATTATGTTAGTCAAGAACTGCCAGTACTATCTCATTTACCTGGAGGGACTAAAGTAAAACATAAGAACTCCATTCATAATAGCCTCTGTCCTGACCCAGATTTGAACTAAACACCTTGAATATATATGTAATAAACTCTGTAACTTACACAGACTTGCTTTAGAGAAGAAGATAATATTAAACAATTCATAAAGGCATTAGCTTTGAGCATCTGAACTGGTTTTATTAGTCTGCAATAATGTTCAGTGTGGCCTGATTGCTGGTGATGGCATTGAACTTATCAACTTCAGGGAATTTGTAGAACAGGGTGCTTATCAGCCCCTTAACAGAATACCTTTTGCCACATGTTTATATAAGTAGTACCACTACTGTGATTATAGGCAGTGGATATCATATTTGGCGACAAGAAATCAGAATTACTATTGTATCTCAACCCACATATGTCAGAGGACAAATTAACAGGCTTATATAGGTAAAATCTAACAACTGGTATGTAAAAGAGGTATGACCATTTTCTTAAAATTTTTATCATCCTTGTAAAGAAAGTCATAAGGTGCATGTATGTATTTGGACGAAAGTGTACAATATTTTGACAGTTCTCATTATCAAAAATTATACAAAGAGCCAAGAATATTTTTAGTAACAAGTACACTAGTTGTGACTGAGACAGGGAGAGAAGCTGTGTTGTAGTGCCACTCTGTGCTGTCTTGCTTTCTTACATTGCTTCTCATGCAGTAAGATTCTTGTTGCTCTTGCTCTTTTTCTTTCTTCTCTCACTTTCTGATTGCCTGAACATCAGAATGGGGCAGTATGTAATTATAATTAAACATCATACAAATGACAGTCCATTGTACTGCTCAGAACAGAATGGCTGCACATTTTAGGCACGCATCAGATGACAGGGCAATGTAGACGATCAGAAGACACATGTGTGTTGTTGTGTGTCACAGTGGCTGCTGCTGCTGATGATGATGAAGACAAGCCTCTGGGCTACTCCAGTAGCTTGACAATTCCTGAGATTGTGATCGATTGCTACGACACTCCTGATACCACCTTGCTCAATCCATTCAAGTTTGATCTGTGGCTCGTTCATGACCAGACGGACCCTGACTCTTTCATTTCAAGTGAAGAGGCATTGGATGAAAGTGACGGGGAGGATAACAGGAGTGAATTGTTTCATGAAGTTGATCTCAGCCAGCAGCTATTGACTGAAAATAATTCCTGTACGGAACTGGATGCTGACACATTTCCATACTTAACATATTTCTTAGCGCAGGCAAAAGTAGAATCAAAGACTCAAGTTAACACTACTGTTTGGTGCAGTGATGAGAATGTGTACACCAATAGTCATGTGGCAGTGAAGGCAGACCAGAAGGCTAACAGCAGTGAGAATAGAGGTCTGTGTAGGTTGCCAAATGTTGCTAGTAGATTGCACCAGAGCAGCAGATCATGCTTGTATGTGTATTCAGGCCCTCACATTAAACGGGAACCTTGTAGCCTTGAGCAGAGTCCTCTGGGTGAGTCGTGCAGTTCCCCTTGCTGATGGTATGTAGTGGATTTCTTCTAGAAGCAAATGTTTGGGATACTTTGTAGAAGCAGTCTCTGAATATGATGCTTGGTGTGATTAACACTGTGAACTGTACTAACAACAAATTATCTCTGCAGCATTCATAGTTCCATATTCATCTACCATGTATGGAAAGTGGAAATCTTCAAATCTGTGTGATCTACTGTAATGAGATAAGATTAGTGTCACTAACATGTGGCGAACTTTAGCATTGCAAATCATTTCACAATTTAAAAATAATACAAAAATGACTAATTTGGTTTCACCTATCCTGCTCTATCAAAGAAGGTCATTCTGTTAGGGCTGAACAGGTCTTTTTGTGCATATGAGCTTGTTGTGATTTCAGTGTATGCATGTTGAACATCATACTGTGCTCAGTGATTTCCAAATTCAGGTGTTGTGGCTATGGCCTCACCATTTTGGGAATTGCTGACTTGTTGTACAGCACATTTTTACTTTCACTAACAACGTACTATGTTTAGTACCAATGATGCACATTTTGAATTCAGATATCAGTGCCATTGTTGCTACATCATTTTCTCATAAAGTAATTACGCTGGATTTTGTACCTTTTTGTATTTGTGGTCCTTATTTCTGATACATATATTTTCATTTGAAATGAGTATTGTTATGCAATAATGAAATACAATACTGATGGGATTCAGCGTATGTTATTGTACCTTACATTCACAGCAAGAATTTTTTGTCAGGAGAGTTTCTGACAGTGGGAAGCAACTAGCATGGCCATTCAGTGTGAACATGTAACATGTATATGTGATTTCATTTACAGAAATACTTTGTTCTGGAGGTGTTCTGCTGCCTGAAGTTTAACCATAGAAGTGGCAATATACTTTCCTGTAACAGCAAACAACAGCAGATTCTTTATTAGAAAGTACACTTATGCAGTGACAGTTGCAAATTCAAAGTGGTCTTGGTTCTTACACAATTGCAAGCTGCTCCTCATAGGAATACAGACATAATCTTTCAATCTTACTTTTCCAACTTTGGCTTCTACATAACAATGCACTGTTATTTTTTGTCTACTGATGTACTTTGTTGCTTTAGTGTGTGTGAAATTAGGTGTTCTAATCACTATAATTGTTGTGTATGAAACTCTGTCTGCTAATGTATAAAAGCAAATGCCCTGCACTAAATATCTGCATTTATGCCATAATGAATGTAGAGTAGCTGTTTATGACTTTTATAATTAGAAAACTCATTTTCTTACTGCCACATCAGTTTACATAGTTTTCTCGTCCTCTGTTACCTAACTGGGCATAGCTCACTGTTATATTTCTGAGACAATTTTCTTACAGATCCTTTCCTTTGTCTCGTTGAGTGACACAACATGTGCGGTATTTTCAAAACCCGGAGATTTCAGTTTATGATTTCTAATTTTATGTGAAAGAATGGTTATGTATTTTCAGTCACTGGTTTCACATGTGGATATATTGTATACATTACATATTTCTTTAGTGTAGGAACTTACTCATTGAACGTTAAATTCTACTAAATGGTATGTCTAGTGTGTCTGCAAATGTATGTATTTGATGCTGTTTCTTAATTTATGTGTTTATGTCCATTTTATTCTTTCCACTTTTTCAAATTGTTTGTTTGTTTGAAGTACCCATTGATACATTGATAAGCATATTTTTATTTCATAAAAAGTTAAATTGCATCAAGTCATACAAGATTTCTATACTCTTATTATTTTCAGTTTTTCTCACTTAAATTCTGTGTTCTTGATTTGTATCATGAACTGTGATCACTTGACTTACGTGTGTGTAGTAATATCTGATTCTGAACTGTCATTATCCTGGTTTCAATGTTTTAAATTTAATTACCACATTTAGACCATTTTATTCAGTAATGACTGGGTTTCTCATGAAAGAATATGAAAGGAACTAATATTCTAAAGAGTATGTCATGCAAGTAACAGGTACAGGCAGGTGTATTGTGTCTTACAAACATGGATGAGTTGCTTTGGCTATGTGTGTATATGAATATCTATGTGTGTGGGTGCGTGCGTGCATGCATAAAAGGGGAGAGGGAGGTGGCTGCCACCACAGAAGATACAGCAGTTATTGTTCTTGTACATATTAACGTAACACCTTGTGTGAGAGTGAATATTGTCCCACTAACCAACTTGCCCTCTCTTCTAGAGAGCACCAGACTACTAACAACAGAGTTGGATCGCCAGGAACCCAGGGTGGAGGAGCCCCTCATCCTACACCCAACTCCAAGCCCTCGTCCTGTTCCAAAACCTCAATTCCATGAAGACAAAACCTGTCATTTCCAGGCATCCCAAATGGAGCCTGTAGCTCCTGGACTTGCTTATGAAGTTGCCCCTGTATCCCACATACCAGTTCAACGAGTCAGTGTTGGCATATCCCCTTCTGAGGCCGTAGCTGTGTTAGAAGATTCAAAGACTGATACTGTAAAATCTGAAGGAGAGAAAGTTATTGAGGTAGATATCCAGAGTTATTCAGATAGAAAGAAGTTCTGGGAACAAATGACAGGTTCAGCAAAGACCGCCACTGAAACAGTCCCCAAACTTCGCGCTCAGAGTCAGGAGACAGTAGCACCACCCGTGCCCAAGCCAAGGTCTTCAGTACCTACTCCCGCACCATTGATAACAGTGCTTCAAGAAAGTGGTATAATAAAATCAGAGGCAGAAAGTGATACGGATACCACTACTTTTAGCGATTCTACCATCCGCATGCATCCTCCACCAGCCTCAGTGAGCAAGCAGTCCACGTTCACTGGCTCCTCGGACACTTCAGATCGTGAAGGTTCTGAAACGGAAGCCACAGACGTTGCAATGAGCCAGATTACTGGTGTCCCAACTACAGCTCCGTCTGCAGTTGCGGTGTTCAGCCAGCAGTACTCTCATGCTGAAGAGGAGGAGGCAGGTAGTAGTGATTCGGAGGCAGAATACCTTGCCAAGTGCATGGAAAAACCTTTAGCGTATGAGAATACAGCCTTTGTAGGAGATGACGATGGAAGCAGCAAGCCCTCAAGTCTTGTTGGTTCTCTAGATAGCAGTGAAGATATTCCCACAATTTCAAGTAAACGAGCACTATTTGAAAATAATCTTGAACAAACTTTGCCTGTAGCAGCATCGAGGAAGGTTTATGGACGATCTATATCTTTACCTACTGAAGATCTCATTCCGTTTGATCAAAATGGAAGCGTGCGTGCCAAAAAACGATATTTTGAGGCTCAGATCAAGAAGGAAATGGTTGTAGAACAACTTATGACGCAGTTAGATGAAGAAGCTTCACCTGAACATAAGGCAATCACCCAAAGTGCTGCCAAGCAGTCAGACGATAAGGAAGGAGCAGTGAGCCATCAGACACGTGGTGATATACTCTGCCATGAACTCTATGAAAATGTAGAATCTCTGGTTCCAAAGGACAAGGACATTCTGACATCAATCAAACACATAGGAAGGGAAACCCAAGAAGACGTTTCACTGGAAGGTGGATATTACGTCGGTGCTACCACAGAAGTTACGAAATTACGAGATGGAACTGACGTAAAATTCAGAGATATCGCCGACGTTCCAGAGAAGTGTGTTCAGAAGCCAAGACACAAAACCGAAGATGAGACTAAGCATATAGGTGTCCGAGAAAGTACTGTAGTTTCTGAAACCAAAGCTCCAAGTGTAAAGAATTTAGCTAAAGATTTTGAAATACAGTCCTTTTTATTGGGTCAAGAAGCAACAGTAATTCCAGATTCGTGTTCAAGTCTTCGTGCAAAACATGAAGTACTGGACACACGCATTTCTAGCGGGCCTCATTCTACACACTATACAGAACAAGGCATGGATAAAGATTTAGAGCAGCAGGTAAAAAAGTCAGACTTACAGGTACATGATACTGAGGAGAGGAAAGCAGTCAAAGACATACGAACAGTCTTCGAGAGTAAGGTCCATGCAACAGCACCTCAACCTTTAGGTGCAGTGACACATTCTGTTGCAGAAGAGGGTTCATCCAAGACGGAGGTAATGGAAGTGATGTCTAAGATGACAGATATCGACGTGATCTCAGAAATGCGAGAGGAACAGATAAGTGATCAATTAGCAGAGATGCTACACTACAAGACTGAAAGTGTTACCAAACCATCTGATTCGCTGGAGGTACACGTTGACAAGAGTGAAATTGAAGAGACTGAAAAGGAACGTGTTATAGAGGAGGACATAAAAGCAATGGAGTCCTGCAGAATAGATGATGATGGGGTGGCATCCATTACTGTAACTTTGTCTGGTAAACAACATTCAGATAGCTACAGTCAAGGAGAAAGCGAGGATACAGCTTCTGAATCGGACGTTACACCTGAGGAACATCCACTATACCAACCAGAAGAACATATTCACGATACTGTGTGGGAAGTTCCAGTACAAGAACAGGCAGAATCCGTGGCTGTAGAGACAGTACAGGAGATACCCCTTGAGAAGCAAATTGTAGCTGAAAAGGATGAGGAGGAGAACGTTGCAATCAGTGAAGCACAGTTAAAAATGTCAGAGGAAGAGGCCCGAATTATTGCAGAAGAAGTTGTCGACAGCATAGAAGCTGAGGTCGCTAGAAGAAGTGACTTAATCCTTGACACAACATCCCCACCCGTTCCGCCACCAGAGACTGCCGAATCACAGGTAACCGAATATCTGCGACAACTGGCCGGCAAGGAGGAACTAGAACCACGTGAGGTTCAGCTCATAGAGTCAGTCCTGGCCAGCAAACACCGAGAAGAAATGAAGAAGTTGGCCCGCACGGACACAACTACATCCAGCATGGAGATTACAGACGAGGACTTGCGCAGTAGTGGCGTGGAAACGGATTTATCACCGCTTGACAGCCAAGCTGGTCGAACGAAATATGACAACGAACTCGAAGCTGTAAGCTATAAGCTGCAAGGTGAAGAAGTTGTCGAGAAAACTTTGGCTGAAGTACGCGAGTCTTTAGAAGCAGCACAGGAACAGCTTATCGAGCAACATAAGAAGAAGGAAGAAGTGATTCAGAAGAAAGAGTCGCCCTCAGAATTCGAATTCAAAGTGTTAAGTTTTGAAAAATGTCTTAGCGAAAGCATTGAGGAATCGCGTTTTGAAGATGTCAGTGCAACTGCTGACTACACTGAAGCCAGAAAGGACGGCAGAAAAGTAAGTCATGTCACTGACGTGGCTATGTCTAAGAAAGATGAAATAACTGGAGATTCAAGAAACTCGGAGAGAGCAAAGATAATTGTTGGCAAGGATGGTGTGCAGGAAATAATTGACAGTAAGCAACATGTCCTTGAGGAACGGGATATTAAAACAAAGAAATCTACGTTCGAAGACATTGGTATGATGAGACAGGATGCAGGTGTTACGGGTGAGCATCGTATTTTTGCATCCTTTTCAGATGATGAGGATCGGTCTTTGATGAGTAAGGTATCAGAAACTGAAACACAAAGAAAAGGCGGGGTTATTCATGCAACGAGAATTGCTGAAGAGAAGGAAAGTAGTGAAGCTACAAAAGAGGAAAAGCTTGTGATTGAGAGTAAATGGGAAGAAGAACATTCCGGTTCTATTTACGAGAAACGAGATATTGTACAAGGCCAAACTGCGACAGCAAAGTGGGTAGAGACAGAGACAACAGTGGAAGAGAGCACAGAAGATGGTGAGTTGAAGACTGAATTCAGGCGAAAAACCGATTCTAGTTTGGCTGGAGAAAGTAAGGTTGAGAAATTGTCGACTGCTAAATTTGTTGGAAGAAAAGACAGTACTGAACAGGAGACATATGTTACGGAGATTTCAAGATCAGAACAAAATACTGAAGAAGCGATGAAGACGGAAAGAAAATTTGAAGTTAGGAAAAGTTTCAAAGTTGATTCTGGTGTCCCGGAAGCAGCCGGAATGGACCAGGTTATGCCGACATTGACTGAAGACATAGAACTGTCAAACGAAGCTGTCCGTGTGATAGAGAAGGAGATCAAACGAACATCGAGCGAAGAGTCACAGAGGTCTGTGTCTCAGGACGAGTCCACGAAGTCACCTATAGATTCATCATCATCATCAGGACGTCGGAATGAGGTGGAAGCTGTGCGTTTTATTGAACGGCCTGACTCTAGTGAGGCGACTGTCGTCATGCGACACAGCCGCCATTCCAAACCAGATGTCGAATCATCTAGTTCTGGAGAGCGAAGTGGTAGTGCAACATTGCGTACGGACAGGCGCTCAGGTGCTGACTTTGAAGCTTGGTCAAGTTCAGGTGAAAGTCATTACCATTCCTTCGAACAGACTTCAGAAAGCGGTCGCACTTCTAGTCGCCCTTGCTCTTCAGATGTTGAAGCCCTAATGGCAGGAGTTGCTACCGCTGGATCATCTGAATACGAATCTGCCTTGACATCTCAAGAACTTTCAGCTCGTTCTACATCTCATGAATACCACACAGCCGTCAGCTCCTTAAGCTCTCGCGACTCAATGAAATCTCTGGACTCTGAAAGTTCTGGTCACCTAGCTAGTATCGAAATTTCCAGTGAGGCCTCAGAAACTCTCGTTCCTTCTGCCTTAGAATTAGAGAAGGATATGGAAGGAGCCTCAGGAACGTTGATCATGGAAGACGAAGACTTTGAACGTCGGGAATTGACATCCCATCCTCCCGTAACAGGGGAAGAAATAGACACCTACGACACAGCAGTGCCTGTTCACAGCATCTGTGGAGAACTAACACCGCGTCAGCACGTGTCACAAACCTATACTGGTTCAGATATATCTGATGCAGTCTGTTCAAGTATTTTGGATGCATCTGGCTTTGATAAAGTTGAAACCTCGCAGACAGATGATGGTCGACAAAGTCCCTTTGAACTAATAAGTGAATCTGAAGTTCTTGAATATCATGGGGTAGATATGGGTGGGTCGGAGGACGAAGATGCTGATATTCCTGAGAGGAAGGAAATTCCTCCTCTGTTAACTGATGAATCAGGAGGAGATGAAAGACCACACTGCATGAAGCGATCTCATGAGATGATTTTCCAACCAGAACCCAGACCTATTATAACAGACAGTCCTCTGTCTGAAACCGCTACGGAAGAAAAGTTTGGTTCGAGTGTTGAGGAAGGTAGCATTCTGAGTGTGAGTCTTTCTAGTGCTTCTGAAGCCACAGGCCTCAGGACAGTGATAGAACTTTCGAGGGCGGATTCTGAACGTATGGATGCGTCAGTCACCTCTGAGCAGTTAACAGTTTCAGGTACATCAGAACAGCTGAGCCTCGAGGAAATAGACCCAGCAACACTCAGTGGAACGCAGTTTGTTGATTCCGGAACGTGCACTTACCCCACATCGACTTCAGGCCGCGAGCTGCACCTGTCCTCTGTAACAATAACCACTTCATCTGTGGACGAGTATGGTGTTCAGAGTGTGTGTACCCAAGTCACATCACAATGCCATACTCCTGTCCTGGAAGATGATGACAATGTTAGTCAGAATGAGACAACAGAAAGAGAAAGTGGAGATGACTTCCCTCAGAGTAATGGCCCCACACAAGTTGATTATGTACCTGAATATGACGACGACTATGACGACTCTCGGAAACGTCACATGGGACATCGTCGCAAAGAAAGCACAAGTAGTTTCAAACCTGCGATTGTGCCAGTTATTACATCTGTGACACCAGCGCAGATAGCTGAACCTTTATCTGAAATTAGTCCATCGAAAGTTGACACTTCTGAAGGAGTTGAAGATATGGCTGAAAGCGATAAATATACGGAAACAGGGCCGCTTACATTGAAGGAGGTATGCAGTGATGAGAAGAAGGATGTTGATGAAGCTGAGAGGTTAGAGGAAGAATCTTACCAGACTGAGGCAGACCAAGGCTTTCATAGAGACCTGCGTGAAGGAAGGGTTTTGCTGGAAGATGTTGTGGGAATTGAAGAAGATCCTGAGGCCGAACTTGACACAAGTAGACCACAGTCTCAAGTTAGTAAGTCAGATTCTGAAGGGTACCGTCCAATGTCCTCGGGCTTCTCTGATGATCGTCCTGACTCAGAACTGGCTGAATTGCTCAAACAGTGTTCAGAGGGTGGCAAAGATCTTGAAGATCCAATAGAGAGGCCCCTTTCACCTGAGCCAGCTGACGAATTCGAGATCAAAGACGATACACCCGAATTCTCTTCTGAGGCCCAAGCAAGCGTAACCGAGCTGGAAATGGAGTATTCAGGGGCATTCAGTCGTTCAGTAGAATATGCCTCTCATGTGAGTCCAATCCGTGAAGAGCGCACTGGAATGCAGTATGTTGAAGCCTGTAACGTGGTTGAGCAGCCTCTTTCTGATCGTGAGGATGATATGGCCGAAGCAGAAGCAGCATTTCAGATGACTCCTCATGTATACCCTGTTGTACCTCCTTCTTTACCTGCGACCATTCCTGAGGACCCAGCTGCAGAGAAGCATGAATTAGAGACGTGCGACAGGGTTCTGAAGGAAAGCAAGAAGCAACGAGAAATAATAATGACTTCTCCAGCTTCCATACCAGACATTACAGTCACCCAACATATGACCCCATTAGTAGATCACGGCTTCCACTACCCTGATTTAGAATTGGAAGAGGAAGTGGCAGTGGCTAAGTCTACACCCCAGACACCAGCATCTATGTCAAGTAGAGCCTCTTCAGAGACTGAGACAGATCAAGGTCGAGAATACGTTTTGGAAGAAGAAGAACGTGATGATTACATTGGTGAGGAACCTGAGCTTGAAGATATCCGAGAAGATAAACGTACTGAGTGGCGGTCTATGGAGGAAGCATCCACTACTGAAGACAAAACTGTGTATGAATCTGAGGTGAAGGAAGTTATTAAGGCAGAAACAGCTTCGCACATATCTGAGTCTCCAGAGAGTGATTCCTTTGAGATCCTGGAAAAACCAGATATAACTGACGAATATGTTGTGATTGAGGAAGTTGGTAGAGAAGCTGAAGAACATGATATGGAGGGAAAGAGTGTCCAGATCCAGAAAAAGACTCGAGTTTTGAAGAAAACGCACGATTCAAGCGAAGATCAACTGATCTCTTCACCTCCAGCACCTGCTACACGCATGACAGAACTTAAGTATTATCCTGAACCAGGAGAAGATATGGGTCCATTTCCATTTGATTCAGACAGCCCTCCAACTGCAGCTGTAACTAAGAAATCTGTAGGCGTTCGCACCCAAGAAGTATGCCCTAATGGAGGGGAGGGTGAATATGACAGAGATGTAGAGGCGGGAAAAAAATGGATTGAGATGCAGTTTCAAGGTGATGCTGCAGCAACTGCTGCTGTTTCTGGGTACGGTTATGAAATGGATTTTGAACGTGGCCCACTAGAGGATATTAAAGAGGAAGAGGTTAATGATTTTGACCAAAGCAGTAGCAAAGTCGGCAGCATGGGAAGTTACAAAGGATCAATAGGCAGTTTTGGAAGTGTAAAGGAGTCTCTCAGTAGCACTCCAGAATATGATGTCCTGGCAGGACGGAAATTTTTCACTCGTTCTGGTGAGCATGATGATGTGTCCATGAGCTCACTGCAAGAATTTGAGCAGTTGGAGCATCAGATTGCCTTGGAGGCTGCACGTAAACGATCACACGGCTCTCAAGATTCTTTGAATGGAAACAACAAGCGATACAGTCATAGTGGTCAGGGTGATGATGTGTCATTGTCATCCCTGAAAGAGTTTGAAGGCCTAGAAACAGCCTGCATTGAAGCTGCCAAGATTGAGACCCGAGCCAAGGAGGAAGAAGCACTTCTATCAGAAATCGAAGAAGGCCATGAGAGTCAGGTGTCTGAGTCTGAGAGCTGTGAGACCATGTCTGTAGGTGATGGACGAGGAGTTTTGGGAGAAGGTGGTGGTGAAAGTGTTGATTCTGATGACTATGAGAAAAGAATGTTTGAAATTGATGAGATAATTCGACAGGCTCAGTCAAATGTTGAGCAGTTTGTTGACCCCAAAGATGATGTGACAGAATCAGTGGGCCGTGGCGATTCTCTAGAAGAAGTGGCGCGTGTGCCTGAACTTGATCTTGACCAGCCAATGTATTTGTTCCCTGGTAAAATGACTGCTGGATGGTGTGAAGCAGGTGATGATGTAATGCGTACCAGCTGTGATTCCCTGGATATGAAAGATAGGTCAAGTGCTCTGCATGCCAGCACAGACTCACTGGATCTTAAGACTGTTGCTGATGTGATGACTGCCAGCACAGATTCCATTGAATTTCAGATACAGTTGTCTGGCCGAGGTGATATTATGACTGACTCTATGGAACTACCACCTGACTCTGCCATAATGGCTACATCTACAGACTCCCTTGAACTTGGTGTGGTTGTCAATGCAGGAGCAACAGCGATGACTGATTCTATTGAAGAAGAAGAAGAAGTGTCCATGTTAGGGCATGCAGAAGGTCAAGGTTCAGGGTCTGGAGGACATGATCAAAGCAGTTCCAGTGGTCGTGAAGGTGACCTCAGCTCATCTGGAAAGGATGAAAATAGTGGAGAACATGGACATGTGCCACCACCCCGATCAGATATGATGCTTGGTAGCACAGATTCTTTAGAGCCTTCCAGTTCCACAGCAACTCATGCCACATACCAGTATGAAACCGATTCTGTCATGTCATCTAGCTTCACTAGTGGAGGTTCTAACACTATGGTCTCCAGCACAGACACTTTGGACCCAACAGGAGCTGGTGGGCTGGATGCAATTGACCTTGCAGCTGCTGCACGTTCCGGGGGAGTTTGGTTTGATGAAGGGAATGGCAGTAGAGGAAAACCTTTTGTTACAGAAGTTATTGAGCCATCAGAAGAGGATGAATTCTCTCATATTATACATCACACTGTTGAATTGCCACCAGAAGTAAGGAAAGTATCATTTCGGGGGCCTGATGCAGAAAGGGCATTGAGAGAATATGTAGAACGCTTTGCCCCTGGTGAGGATGTAACTGAAACTGAAGAAGTTGACAGCGAGGGCAATGTTCATATCAAGCGTGTTGTTCAGCGTCGAGTTGTGATCCATTCAGAGGACATGTCAGATACAGAATTAATGGGATCTGAACTAGAAAAATATTTGAGACACATTTCTAGTGGAGAAAATGAACAGGCCTCTGGAGAGGATGTCCCAGAGTCTGACTATACACACCTTATGACTTCCATTACTGGTGGTGCAGAATCATTCTCCTCTCCTCCTGAGGTGGTGACTCATCACACCTATGTCACTCGTCACATGATCCATCCTACCCCTGGGGCTGTAGTTACTACCACCACCCAGCAAGGAATTACCACCACCACCCCAAACCTAACAGGTAGACTTTCCCACTAACTGCCCTTTCGTAATACTGTAGAGCAACCAAGATAATCTTTGTAGAACGTTGGTTTCCAACCTGAAGATGCAGTTCCTCAGGAAGGTCTTAAAAATTATAATAAAATATCTGTTTTCTTTTTAGTTCTTTAAAATTTTATCTTAGTTGTCCAGAGGTATTATTAGTGGCAAATTTTTTATCATAGTCCAGGAAGTTTGGGAACAATTGATTTAGATCAACAACCATAATACCGTGCACATTAAATGATTATGTTTCAGATTATCTTGGTTTCAGTTTGGTGAATTGGAAAGTTCAGCATTCATTCCCCCTAATTATCAAAATGCTGGACTTCATATAGCAGTAGCTTGCTTGTTTTGTATTCAGGGAGCAAAACCATGACCTCAGAGTCCATTGTACAATGTACTCCTATGTTCATTGTGAACTTACATGCTCCAAGAGAAACAAGTGAAACAGTGTCGCTACTCTTATGAATTTGTTCCATGTGTCCACAGCATTGTTGTTATACCAGTAAGGTTGTTGTCCCTATTCCTTTAACTCCTATAGGTTCAGTTCTGCATGTTATACATTCCCTGCAGGTACATAAAGAAAATGTGTTGCACAGAGCTCTCTTTAGTTGGAATGATGATGAAATGTTTTGAAGTAAATATGAGTATACTGTATATTTGAATTATTTGTATGCATGCTTATTAAATTTCTTAAAAATACTATTTTACCCGTTGCAATAGATGTTTGTTTCAGTTATTAATTCGCTGTGTTTATTTCAACAGTGTGACAATGCATGGCTTAATTTTCATTTGTTGTTTACTTTTTCAAGATGAAGATCTGAATATAAAGTTTGCTTGGTTCTACTATCAGTGTCAGTTCCCAAAATTAAATCAGTAATGTGTGGCCTTGTAAAGTATTGTTTTATATATGCAGTTGCATCATGTTCAGAAATATAGAAAGTCATCAGTGCAGCTTAATTCTTTGCAACTTGCAGAGTAATTAGCACATTATCTCATATCAGCGAATTAGCAGCACTATTAGCCACTTTTATATTTTGCTGGTTTCTGACAGAATCCCAGCAATTTAAAGAATCCTTCTTATTTTGTTTCTATCACCAACCAGGTGATTTGGTGCTTGGTGACTGGGAGCGGCATCAGTCAGTGAGCAGAGAAGAGTCAGGCATGGAAAGAGGTTTCTATTGATACATTTTCTGTTATGTTTTTTTGGAATGTTGTGTGTCTATCCCTGGCTGACTCTCCTAACAAATATGTGAATTGTATCTGAACTGACCACAAACCCTAAGTGATAATGCTGGTACCAGGTACCTTTGAACAGACATTTGGTAAGACATTTGATTCCCTGCCCGTAAATGAATTGTAACAGGTCTTTGAGATGATATGCATGTTTTATTAACCCTTATATTTACAGTGCTGATTAGACCGACACTCAAAATAATTACATGTATATGTATGTGAGTCTCACAGATAGGGCCTTAGAAACCAAGATGGTCAACGTTCTGTGCTTTGAAGAAAATCCTGCGTATGTTTTAGGGGCAGAAGACAATGCCAATGATCACAATAATTATTGTTTGTAAATGTTATTCACAAGTAGTGAAATTAAAAAACAAAACGGTTTCAAATTTTAAAGAAATTGGCAGAAATTCAGTGAGTCTTTTCCATATGTCTAATGGCTGAAAGTTGTCTATCTGTATATTACTGCTGTCTGCATTTATGTGTGCTACAAAGCAGGTGAATACATATTCTAACCTTTTGATAATACCACTTTCAGTCATCCTGGAAATACCCAAATACCAATATTGTTTTTTCTTTTTTTTCTATTGGAAATAGTTTTGCATGCCTGACTGGCATGTCTGTGAATGGTGGACATGATGAAACTGTTCCATCTTGACATTTGCATGAAACCAATGGATTGAGGCATGATTTATAGAACCACTGTCTGTCTTCTGTTGGTGGATATTTCTATCCATTATTGCTGCTACCAGCAGGATCTAGGAAGGAATTATTAACAGATACAAATATTGTGTAATTTGTATTTACTTCAGACATTGCCAAAGTATTGGTACAGAATGATCAAAGAAGCATTTCCTTTAATGTGTGACACTTTACCTTCCTCTGTTTGTTTTGTTTCAATTTTAAAATTGTTAAACTCTTCAGTCATTGAACTGACAGATGATATTCTGAATGCTGGATTGAATTTGCCCAAGGACACTACTTGAGGTCCATATTGAATAGTGCATGTAGATGTGCATGTGGGTGTGTGCGCATGCGTGCGTGTGGGGGTCCCCCCCCCCAAATAAAAAAATCAGCCACAGTCTGACATCAGACCAAGCCATGTTTCTCAGAATGTTGGAATGAATCAAAGTGACATTGAAGACTTAAATAGATGTTCAATGACTATGTTCTTTTTTTCTAAACCATAAAAATAATTGGAATTTCTTGAAACAAAATATGTAGTATTTTCATGTACTTTAGTTTAAATATCTATATAACATTTTTGTATCATGTTGCGTGAAACTTACATAATGCTTTTTTATAAACTATGTCAGAGTGTAGAATTTTATTGAGATAAATAGCTGTAGTACAGGTAATATGTGCAAATCAGCCTTTATAAAACAGTGAGTAAATGAACAGCAGAGTGATTTTTTGCATTCTGAGTAGCCTGTTAGCATTTCCACTTACAGAAAACATGCTTCAATAGAAAAAGTGGCACAAAACCACCAGCAGTAACAGATTATTTTTTCATAATGGGGGTACATGAGATACTGTAAAACTATAATCCTGTCAGGCTGTAGTTGTAAGTGTTTTGTCTTAGCAAGAAATGAATTTTTGGCACACTACATTAAGCAGAGAATCAGAGGAGTAATTCTTGGGGGCCTCCAGTTAAGCCACATTGTCATCCAATTTAACATTTATCAAGGTATTTCTGCTTTTTATTTATAAAGGTGAAAGGAATATTTTATGGCATGCTAATGGCTTCAGTCAAATTGCTGTGTTTTCTTTTATTATACATCTTTATTAGCTGAGGGTGCAGCACTGACCCACATAAAAGTTTCATTTTAGCTGTCAAGCTCAATCTGACATTTGAGGAATGGTTGTTTTTGGTTTGAGACAGAATCAATTTAATTTCACATCACAACAAATGGCTGTTCTGTGTCAGACTGAATATAACATTTGGAAAGGTGTGTTTTAATCCAAAGCATTAAAATTTAATTAAAATATAGGAAATACCTAGTCGACTGTCATACATGAAAATAAATTGGTTGCAGACTGTTACGAGACTCAAGAACCTCTTTTGCCCCCCCCCCCCCCACACACACACACACACACACACACACACATCCAGATGATGACTGAGCTAACTTATTGTGAATGTTGTGTTTATATAAAGATGTCATAAATTTCCTCAATTGTGGGTCTTCCAGATATCCAGTCTTTTAATAGGGATTATTTGGAGACCACTTTGTTTCTGTATTGTTAGCAAATATTTATAACTCTCTTCTGCTCAACATTATGGTATAGAAATGCTTCGTGTGTTATACTGTGATCAGCCAACAGTTGCATGTCATGTTACTGGATTTGTCTTGCCCTGTGCCATGTCAGACCCAAGACTTGCACAACTTTACCTTTTGTATGGGCCAAAAGATGCACATGAGAAAAATATGTACATGATACAATGTAAGATTTTGAACTGTCTTCAAGGTTACAACCAAGACTACTCATTGTATATATGTAACCATGACTGTTGGGTATGTTTATCCAGGCCAAAGACTGTTCAGACATACTATATTGGAAGAGGGCTTATCATGTACATTTTCCTCTGGCATGTTTTTGAGGCTTATTGTAACATTAGAAAACTAATCTTTATCTGACGTATGTCAAGGTGTATCCTGTCAAGAACTGGAAATAAAATTTTAGCCACGTCATATGAACTGGTATCTGAGAGCTTTTGACTGTATGGTAATATGTAAAACATAACTACTGGCATCAGTATACAGTAGAACTGTGTTTTGATGGAGGCATGAATCCTCATTACCATGTTGCTGGTTGTGATCTTTGAGTCTGGAGTTCATCAATATAACTGTAGCACTTAATTGCTCCCAACATACATTGCATGAATGGCATGTTGTGTCCTGTAATTTTACATTGGTTTTATAATGTTATTCTGTGTAAATATTTATTATATTAACTACCGCATATTGTCATTTATTGTTCTCCTTTTTGCAGGTGCTTCACTTAGCAACATTAAAATAATTTATTTCAAAACCCCATTGAACCAAGCCAAACTTTCATAATGAAGTTGTAACTTTCATGTGATTTTTCTGCTAAAGGAAAATGAGAATAACAGTTACAGAGTGTGTATTTTAAGGGAAAAATTTCAGCTCCATTTTTTAAATGGACAAAAACTTGACGATTGATGATTCGTGCAAAACTGTTTTAATTACTTTTTTATTTTTGTACTAAGCAGTCTCGTGTATTTAGCAAAGTACAATGGTAACATCGAGAAATGTATTTATATAATTTTTGAAGCCACACTTTTTGGGATTAATCCTTCAAATTTTGTACATTTTTGTTGAAGAAAAAGCAAATAAGATTTGTATAGGTCTTATTAATTTTGAGCCATAAAATATAATAATCTGTTTACTTTTATTTCTTGTCAGAAAGAACGCTGTTATTCTGTATTACACATTTGTAGTTCATCTGTTGATGATATGTCACTTTTTTATGCAGTGTCCATAGTTGTTTCTACCTGTCGTTGATGTCATGCATGTGTCAAGTTTTAGGGTTAAAATCATATAGACATATTGTGTGCATTTAAAATACATGACCATGAATTGTTAAATGTAACTGTTGCTCTCTTTTTCAGTGGAAAGGAAGAGCATTCCATGCTTAATTTTGGAATCAAATTAGAGCTAGTGTAGTTGCTTACTATTTGAGCTGTCAAAAGTTTAAAACTGACAAACCTTGCTTAACTAGTAGCTGTTAATAACCACCTCATTGAAGACTGGGATATTCCCTTGTAACATGTCACATAACTCCTTTATTTCCCACTTTATGTATAGAAGATAAGAAAGTTTGACATTTATTAGGAACCTGCTAGTTTGCATCGATTGTACAGGCATTCTGATCTTACTGAAAAAAGAGTTGAGCATTGCACTGTTATGGGCATGTGTCACTCTCCCTACACTCCTGTCTCATGCAAAAAGTGAAGTCCCTATACACGCCATTAAGGCATACAGGAGGAGTGGAGGTATACCCAGTTACTTACGATAGATGGAGGTGGGAGTTCAGCTGTACCCCCAGACAAAGGGCGCACGGTACCTACAGAATAGGAGGCTGGATGGGTCCCAAAGCCAGTCTGGACGTTTTGGATAAGAGATAAATCTCTTTCTGTTGCTGGGGTATGAAACCCAGAACATCCAGCCCATAGCCTATTTACTATACCTGCACACTTGTGTCTCACATTGTATCAGCAAGGTAGAATCTTAAGCTGTAAAGTAAAGCAGCTGTTATTTACTAGTATTTTCGTTTGCCTAATGGTAAAATAGCATGTCATTACAGGTTACACCTAATTGCTATACACATTAGTAGGTTAGACCTTATGTGAAGTGCATAAGATGAACACATGATGTATAGGTTATGTCTGTCTATTGGTAAGTGTGTTTCATCTCCACGAAATTTTATTATACATACTGTTGTGATGGAAGGGAGGCTATGCTAGAAGTTTTTGGGTGAAGTTATTTTTTCCTGTCAGTGTAATGTAACTGTGGTCCTGGTTATATAAAAATCAAGTGGAACTTACCAAATCTCTCAGAAGTGTGTTATACAAAGCCATGTGTACATGACACTAAATATAGAATCTTATTGATATTTTTAACTTTTACTTTAAACATTTTTTATGTGACATCTTAATTAAATTTAAGAACAAATTATTTATGTATCTGTACAGTTTAATATTTGTATGCTTATTAGCTTTGGCAGCAGTAAAGTTGTATGTGAAGATCAAGATCAGTGAACAGCACAATTCACATACAGTACATTTGGGTACAAAGTGTAAACCTTTCCACCCGTGTTGAACCCACCAAGAACATCTGCAAGTGTATAATTTTACTAGTTGGTTAGATACCTTAAGAGATAAAGATTTCTAAATTTCCTGTGTGCAAAATATAAGAGAATAAGGAAAGCATAATATGTAAGATGCATGTGAGGCTGTAAATTTGCTTGCTTGCTTGCTTGCTTTGCTGCCACCTAACGTAACCCAAAGTATGACTTTTTTTGGCTTCCCTGTATTGTATCTACTTACAGTGTCCAGCCACAGCCACCATGTCATCACCCACCACTGCACAATATTAGTGTAGAGAAGTATAACAGGGAAGTGGACTACCAGGAACATTACTGGCATTTTGTCCCATTACTTACGTTTGAGTTATCTGGTCAGGCAGTCCTTTGTGGTACTAATGGAGACATGAATGTAATTTTATATCAAGTCCATTCCCAAGTTATTCAAAGGAAAAATATGATGGTTTATTATTAATGTAAGTCACATGTCTGGAAGTAATTATGCAAAGAGGTGTCTTTTTTTTTTTTAAGATTATTCTGTGTTAGTTTTCTTCCACAAACAAAGGTTAGTTTCATTCAAAATTTGTGACTTTCAAAATTGCAAGTACTTAACTACATTTTTAATTAGTGTACCTGTTCTTCTATGCATGGGCTGACAGTGTATGTAGCTATCTACACAGCACACAGCTTCATATGACAAGAGTCATGAATGATGTATTAGGAGGGTTTGAAGGCAACACTCATGGTATATTCCAGTTGTTACATGTAAGGACTGAGGAAAAATTAAAACCACCTTAATCTGGGTAGCCAGTCTTTATTCAACACCTATTTTTGGTACTATTCGTATTGTCTGCACCGAATAAAATTGCCTTGATAAAAAATTTATGTGTTGTTAAGGATCTCTGTTGACATGTACATGTCATGAACTTAAGCAGAACTACTTATTGCACAAGGATTGGCCTGAGGCTTCATTTTATTGACAGATATTTACTTCTAACAAAGATATTAGTGAAAGATGAAGTGACACAGCCTAAGCTTCCTGGACATGTTCCTTACTTACTACAACCATCATATATGTTACAGTCACTGCCAATGTTAACAACTGTGCTTGCCCCTTGCTTAAAGTGCACATTTCACTCCATAAAACACAGTACATATATTACAATAATATTAACATTTGTAGTCATCAATGAAGCTTCTTTTACAAGTATAACATATATACATGTGTGTGCATGTGTTTGTGTGTGTGTGTAGCAGCAGCATTTTGGTGTGTTGATTGCATGTACACTCATACCCATTTCAATGCAGTAATGAAAGTAATGGTTCCCATATTGTGGATTGCTTGCCCAAACTAATTGTGTCAATTGTAGCTAGATGTGAATTATTTATAACATTTATCTCCACATTTATATTCAGACCAAACATTGTATGCATTTGAAAATGTATGATGTTTCAAATTTGAAATAATTCTGATTTAAATAAGGTACTTCAGTGGCAGCCCTTAGTTTTAATGATGTTGAACTTCCATGTTTTATTATCACAGTAAAATGTAACCAAGATGGCCATGAATGTGTGAGTGTGGTGTATGTGCAGCTGCTTTCACTGTCCCTTATTAGTGTATGTAAATACAACCAGATTATGATTTTTTTCAGGGAAGCATAATGTATGATACAAAGTATTTGATTGTATATCATCACAGAAATGGACTGGGTGTTGTCCAGTCCTGCTTGCTTCAGTAACACAGTCAGAGAAAATACACCCATCATTGCTGTGTGACTATAAAGAGGAAGGCTGAGCTTTAGGAATATATTACATTCAAGTGAAAATCATATGTTCTTTTTTTTTTACTGCTTCACTTTATTTCTTTCAATTTAATTCAACTGATGCTTAAATCTTGATATTCAGTATTCATAAATACTGTTAATTCCTAGTAAACAGTCTGACTTGAATAACATTAAAAATTATCCACATTCATAAGCACTGTGCAATGAAGTGCATGGCAGCATGGAGGTACCTTTCCATGTCAGCATCATGTAGGGGTGAGTGTTTGGTTCAATTCTTGTTTAATTTGCCAACCTTATTTTAATCCTAAATCAAAAATGCCTTTGATATTTCTACTTTTGAAGGGTTCTGGGTTTGAAGAATGAAGTTCAAGAGGCACTGCAGTTTCTATTTTGCAAACAGCAGGAACTTAATAGTGACCAGTATACCTGTGAAATGCTTCCTTAAAGTGCAATTAGAATGAAAAGTTTGGTGCAAAATAAAAATGTGCAGTTCATTGTCATGTTTGTAGTATTGTCTGTCCAAATAAGTTCTTTTGATGAATACACTCATGTGAACACATCACAAAAATTCTTTATGTTATCACTTGGGTATTAAATTCCTTTAGATGGCATGAGAATGACAACACATTTTCTCCCCTTCTGTCTCCCCATTTACTAGCTTTTAAACCTTGGAATTCTGGAAGAACCCAGCCAATAAACATTATTTCTCTGTTTTGTAGTTAGATAGCAACCTGCAGGAGGGGCATACTAATTCACTTTGTCCTTCCTTCTGTCTGCCATTTGTTACTAAATACTGTTTTTCTGATTTATTCACAGCAGAAGAGGGTGCAGGAGTAGCAGCTGGGGAGGTAACACAGACTCTTCATGACACAACTCAGACTCAAACTGGGTATATTTTAATTGATTTATTATCAATCAGTTGCCATGCTCTAGTAAATTCTTTGGAGTCTTTCAGTGAAAGTCACTCTGCCATTTAGGAAATCATGTTCTAATCCAGCATAAGAAAGTCTCAGAAGACTTCAACTTGAAAGAAAGTAAATTGGAATTAGATTAATTTATGTCATATTTCCAAATAATGTGACCTGTGTTAATCCTGAAATAAGATTTTATTTCTTTGTTGGTCTGAGGCTGAATTGTCTAAATGAATAGTTTAATTTGGACCAATTGAAATAAGTGGGTCCTCTGTCAGTCTTTAAAGAATTATATAATGACCCTGTTCATCCTTCAAGAATAACATTGCAGTTTTTTGGGCTGAGTCTGCAATTTTGAAATTTAGTACTAATTTGAAATCGGTCATTGGTTCTGTTAAAATAAATGTACTTGAGATGTGTTCTTAGTCCAGTATTCAGTAGTAACATATCAACATGCTGTTTTGGTTGAGGTTCAAAGTGTTGTATGAAGAACAAAATACATTAAAATTATGTATGCCATTGTGAGGGAAATGTATATGATGCATATATTTTGAAATAAAAGCTAGTGACACTCTGAAATGTAAGTAAAGTCTTTTGCCAGAATTTGACATTTTAATAATTGATGTTTTATATATAAACATTCACAGGATCACATAGTTGTATTATTGGTTTGGTGTGTAATGTTGTATGTATGGTAAAAATTAACCTCCAAGTGACTGAACTACACACGTGTTATGGCTAAAATATTATGTTGCAACTTACGGAGTTACAGTATTGATATTTGTCATAATACTTGTGACTGTCTGTAGTTACCATGTTCCCACCACCTGATAAGATTGCATCTCAAAAACACTTTCTTCCTGTAAAGTTGCATTGGTGATGTGTATGTATTATATTGATGAGCTTCACTTCTTTAATGTTTGACATAATTCTTTTTAACTATGCACAGAACCAAATTTCTAATGTATTGTATTCCAAATTGTTCTTTTATATGATGATATAAAATGTAGCAAGGACCATGGCTAGAGATCCATTCACTATAAAAGCCTGCATCTTTTGTCTCTCTGGTGTATAGTCTAAAGTACATACCATGCTAATTGAGGTTTCTGACAATACAAAAGCTGTCTCAACAGTTTTAACTTTAATGTGGAAGAAATAAGCCATAGAATATTTTAATATTGTCACAGAACTATTTGAAGGAACTGTGGAAAGTCTTTTCCTGGTAGGGATTTGAACTTGGTACCTTTTAGGTGTTTAACAGAGGAACTGTAGTTTATGTAATGTCATAAAAATTAATGAAGCCACTGATTTAGTTGATTTATTGAATGACAGTGATCATGAATAGATAATTGAGAAGAGTGTGTCCTGTTGAAAGTTGCTATCCCAGTCTTTACCCAAGGAAGCAGACAGACACAATGAAAACTGTGTTCATGTGCTTGTAATCAGATTCTAGTTTGTGGTTAAAATGTCACAACTGAATGACACTTATTGCTCTGTCAGCATGTTTCAATTTATGTTACAGAGTTGTTGATGGTGGAACAGTGACTGCAACCACAACCACTACTACTGCTACTAAAATAACTAAGGAACCTGGTGATGTGCAAGAGCACCTTGAGAAGTCCATAGATACAGATAAATCAAGAAAGCCAGAATAAATTGTCACACCTTCAAAATTATTTACAATTCTGTGTTGTTAGCATAAGTCCCGACTACAATGCTTTTCACATTTGGAACTGCTTTGGTACAGGTTGAAGATAAGGTAGTGTAAAAGATAACAGTGTCTAGGAATTTAAATGAGTTCTGTCACAATTATATGCTATGTTGTTGCTATACAGGTGGTATAGTTCATGTGAGTTTAGGGATCTGTAATTATTTTTCTCCTCTTGTACAAATTTCACATAATATTTATGAGAATCTCTATTTGGCATGCATGTTTAAAGGTTCAGTTCCTTAGTGGTGAATGACTGCATTACTGATATGTAAAATGTTATCATTATGATAGTCCCATCCGGACATGGTACCAACTTCAGAAACTTAAATTTAATACACTGAATTGTTTATCATGGTGAACACCACAAAATGAAGCAAAAGAATCCTACAGTAGTAATTCATAATATTGTACATCATTGCAGCTTCCAATTGTAGTGGACAAAACATGTGAAATTATGTTCATCCATGTGGTTTATTTGATGCTGGCTCAGATTTGTATCCTGACTTGTGAGCTGCAAGAAAGATTTTCAACAGTATACAATGATGTCTGAGAAATTATGTAAGATTACTTAGACAGAGCAAGTGGGACACACTAAGAAACTGTGCTTTATGTTCCTGTTCGTATTATTTAAGCCGAAAGTATTCTAGTGTGAGCTAAGTGGGATTGCTGCTCATGTACTGTCCCTCATTGTTAGGTTTATGTAGAGTACATAAACCTAATTCTTTGTATTCTGTACTTAGCATTGGGTACTGTTTCCAAAAAAATTCAGTACCATATTCAGTAAATATACTTTTCAGTATATTTTATTTGTTCTAAAAATTATGCTGCCACTATGTCAGTGTGTAGAAGACAAATGTATGTTATACAAAGAAATGACAGATGATGCAGGTTCCCCTCTTTAATCTCTATGAACCGTAAAGGGGAAACCTAGATGACCAGAGCAGTTCCAGCTATGCAGCCATTCTCACAGTGATCTGTATAATAAATAAATAGGACATACTTTTCATTTTGTACTGATAATATTGTGTAGCAACTCCGCAAAATGACTTACATTAATGTATTCTCTTGGAGGAAACAGTGCCATTACCATTGCTGGAATTAGAATTGTATGTATGTAGTGCACATCATTTTTTGTTGAATGTGATTGAGCCTAGTGTAAAGATCCTGAATAAGTAAATTATGGTTGGGTTTTATGTTAATTCTGTCTCTTCCCTCCACAACCAAATGAAAATTTCTTATGTTTCCAAAAATGTAACATAATTTATATGTTCAAATTTCAGTTTATTGCAACACATGCAAGGTAAATCCTGCTCTGTAATGAGGGGTGGAATGGTGCATCACTGTATGAACATGAATTAAATATCTTAAAATTATGCCTACAGATTTCAAGTTTACTGTGGAATGGTGGAATTCTGCTTAGCAAAGAAACATGCTCATTTAATTACATTTTGTATTATCCTTCAGTGTAATTTTAGCGCATGAAGTAATATGTGATTATTACTAGACTCCAACTTTCCAGCTTTATACAGTAGAGCCCAAAAAATCTTATATCCCATTCACAATCCAATGTGCTAGGGTATGTTGTTGTTATTGTTCATAATGGAAATGGTTTTCAGCCTTCTGGGAATGTTGCACTTATAAAATTCAGCATTTGCAACATAACTGAACAAACTCTTGCCTCGCTTCCTTCTATTCATACATTCATGGGGCTCTGCCTTTTTTTGTATGAGGTACATAGTAAAATAGTATTAATGGAGATTAAAATCAATTACCCAAGGAGATGTTTGTTCTGCAGATTCTGATAATTACACATGGCTGTGAAGGTGAACACTTGGACAGTATGTATTACTTAATGCAGACATTTATTTGAACACAAAGTAGCAACATTTTGGTCAACAGTAATTTATAATTGCTGATCTCCTAGTCAAGTTATAGGTTTTAATATCTTATAAATATACATTGAGTTATTAGCACAGTGTACCATTGCATCTGTATATTTTGACTCCACACTTTAATTTCAGTTCAAATATATGCCTTAATTTTATTTATACAGGTTTAAATAGTGGATAATTTAGTTCAGAATTTGAGACCAGAGGACAGTGGAGAATTACTGTCAACCTGTCATCCTGACATGAAACACACATACATAACTTGAATTTTATATGCTGCGGAGACTGTATACTCTTCACCAATGTAAAAGAAGCATTTACCATTGTAGGGAATGTTTATCATATGATATTGACAGTAGCACTAACTTTGTTGAGGCAAGACTTTACCTCACACCATTGCAGTGTTGTAGGCTAGAGAGGTAAAAACAGTTTATTATAAACCATCTTCATAATTAGACAGTCCAGAAAGTGGATCCATCTTCTTCTGGAAAAAATGTATACTGCATTTTAGTGTCTGTTTTGGTGTGTTTTTTATCAGAAACTTACTGGAATAAGTAAGAAGATTCCCTGACATGAAAATGGCCATCTCGACTGAAGTTGACTGTTACTACAGGGCAGTTCTCATGACCTTATTAATAAACACATTTATTTCCTTGAAACATAGTCACCCCACAAATATTGCAAGGAATAGTGAAGACAGTTTCCTTACCTGATACACAACATACATATAAAACCACACATTATTCTATAGTGATATTAACTGCAATGAATACACAATACATTTGCATCTATAATAATACAAAGAGACTTCCCTGATGTTATTAAACATGCATAACACTACTGCTTAAGAAATGTTCACATGTAGGATTTCTTCAAGTTGTAAGGGTTGGATCATATCATATCTCTCAAATCTGGAGGGTATTGTGTATTACGGCTTCATATCTTAATAGAGGTGAGCCATGGAACTGTAGTATGTGTTCTTAATAAATACAATTTCACCATTTGGTGGTTATCATCTTAATGATGTTCATTATGTGAATAACCTGTCACTAGTATCATAAGCATGTTGCTTATGACAGACTCAGCTCGAATAATTAAACCTAAGGTTGGGATGCAAAAATTTGTCATCATGTTTGTGAACTTTTGGTGTGTGATGATGACACTTCTAGTCAGATAAAAATCACAGTATAATTATACTTAATAAATATATTTGAGGGTAATTAGTAATAACCTTCAACAACTCATAACATGTAATTGACAGGAAATTAAAAATATATATGTATATATTATATATGTATACTTGTATGTATGTATGTATGTATGTATAAGGCGAATTGTGGAGAATGATGTAATGAAAATATGCAAACAGGCTTCGGGTACTTACATACAACAGTGGAGTGAAAATGTTCAATACCCTTTCCACAGTATTGTTGCTGCCAAGTGAATATCTCATTGAAACATGTTTGTGGTCATGAAAATACAATACCATTCTATAACCCTTTGCTCTTTTTCATTGAAGAAGCAATCATGAAAGATTCTGTGGCCAATACTGCTGTGGTTTTTTTTTCTGTGCTTATCCCTTGAGGGGCCACTGAAGTTGTGAGTATTATAATCTTGTCCATTGTAGTGTCTTTATAGTCATCACCCATTAATTTTTTAATGAAGTTATTGTGACACCTGCCAAATTGCTTTTCATACTCTATAATGTTTGAATGTGTAGTGTATAATCATTGCTATGAATTTTGACAACTGCTTCAAGCTAGATGGGGCTTTAGTATGCAAATATTTGCCGACTGAAATTTTCTGCAACCGTTCTATATTGCCCACATTTCTCGAAATAGAGGAAGGGTATATGTCAGCATGCAGTGGCCATGTTCCTCTAGAGTTTGGCTTAGCAGCACAAAAGCATAAACGTAACTTTCAAAAGGTATTTTGTGCTTACCTAATAACTCATTTAAATTTATCATTATTTTTTCTTAGGAAATGTGATAACAATATTTTACTCCATACTTGTATGAGAATTGTACTAACTCTTTACAAATAAGTGTTGGATTTATTCAGGAACTGTTTGAATATTGTTAGAACATGTCAGGCTACTTAATATCTGTTATTATTTTCTTCCAGGTATTATGTAGAATGTATCTTAGTTGTACAAGAAAACTTGTGGCATAATATACTTAATCATAATCAACATTTAGCTAATGAAATAGCTTATTGAAAGTGGAGGAAATGAAAACAAAAGTATTGTTATTTTTGAAAAAGATTTTTCTTAGCTATTGAAATGTATTTATGATGGACTGTGCTTCATTTTTGAATGGACTTTATCATCATTATTACAATTATCAGTAACAATATACTTGTCTTGAATGACTGTAGCTACACTTGAGATTGTGGCCAGTGTTTTTATTGGCTGAAGAAGATGAATGTGTTACCAGGTAAAATAAAGCTTACATAAGTGCCAGAACTTTGAGTAGTTTATCTGCAGCATTAGTGTCCTAAACATTTCCATCTCCTTTTTATTCTTCTCGCGTCCATTATGGGCTGTTAGTCCACTCTCCATGCCTCATTTTCCCATCTTTGCGGTCTTTGATAATGCTCTTTTGGCATATCTGTCCACAGATAAAAGAATATTTCTGTAATTAGTTTTCATGTTATATATGTACCTCACATTGAAATAAGATTACTAATCACCCATTTCTTTCTCAGTTTCCCACTACATATCTGCCTTATGTTGTCTTTGCTTATGTTCCTGTTCCTAGGTTTATCAGCGAATTTTCTTATAATGTATTTTAATGCATGTTGTATGTGTGTTTTCATTATGTGAGGCATGATACACAACATTTTTATATATACTTGTTCTCACTTTACCACGTTGTATAGGTTGGGCCACGTGTTACTGTCTGTCTCTGGTAGTGACAGCTCTAAGTATATCCATTAGATAATATGTGGGAACAACTCACATTTAACTTAACCCTGAAATGCCCCTTGAGTTTTATATTCCAACTAGTGACCAGGATGGAGAAGTTTTAAATTTAAATTCTCCCCATATTTACTCACCCAGGACATTGTATAGTGGCCAGCAGCATGTGATGAATTGGAAACCGTATGGTGCACGTAAGTCAGTGTTGAAGAGTTAGACCGTCTCTCATTTAAAGCATTTGCTTGGTGGATGTTGACGTCAGTCCTGTTCTTAGATGTTTGCAGCATGTGGATATTCTTCTTCTTCTTTTGTTGGCGTTACAACCCACTATGGGTTTTAGCCTTCTCAGTGATTTTCTTCCATTCCATTCTTTCTTTGCTCAGTTTTCTCCACCCTCTTATTCCCATCGTCTGGATGTCTTCCTCAACGTCTTCAATCCATCTCTTCCTTGGTCTTCCTCTGATTCTCCTACCTATTGGTTTCCATTCTAGTATTCTTCTAGGCATTCTCATTCCATCCATCCATGTCACATGTCCTAGCCAGGCTATTCTTCTGCTTTTTATGAATCTTACTATGTCTGCATTTCCTATGAGTTTGTTCAGTTCATGGTTCT
>Ga0123352_10000736_pt1 | contig 40776 bp, 32 predicted proteins | sample TergutLab28metaG_FD_89700 | JGI IMG/M metagenome (GOLD analysis project Ga0123352, IMG submission 89700) | Labiotermes labralis P1 segment gut microbial communities from Petit-Saut dam, French Guiana - Lab288 P1 | ecosystem: Host-associated > Arthropoda: Insects > Digestive system > Gut ... | reverse complement strand
GGCCAAAAGATCCCTTACCCGGCCGGCTGCCCTGAGGTGCTCCGGCGAAACGATGGCTGGCATGACGCGGCTGACGCTCTCCAGAACGCTGATGGCCGGGTAAAAATTACGCGCCGCGATTTTTCTGGACAGAACTACGTGGCCGTCCAGCACTCCGCGCACGGTGTCCGCCACAGGCTCGTTCATGTCATCGCCCTCCACCAGCACCGTATAAACGCCAGTAATGCTCCCGTGCTCCGCCGCGCCTGCCCTTTCAAGCAGCTGAGGAAGAAATTCAAAAACGGACGGCGTATAACCGCGCGTGGCCGGAGGTTCGCCTATAGCCAGCCCTATTTCTCTCTGAGCCCTTGCCACTCGCGTAATCGAGTCCATCATGAGCAGTACGTTTTTTCCGTCATCCCTAAAAAACTCCGCTATAGCTGTGGCCGTCATAGCGGCCTTCAGCCTGATCAGAGGCGGCTGGTCGGACGTCGCAATCACAATGACGGAGCGCGACAGGCCTTCCTCGCCAAGGTCGCGCTCAATAAACTCGCGAACCTCGCGGCCACGTTCCCCCACCAGCGAAATGACGTTTACGTCCGCGCTGGTGTAGCGCGCCATCATACCCAAAAGTGTACTTTTACCTACGCCTGAGCCAGCGAATATCCCTATGCGCTGACCAGTGCCAAGAGTTAAAAGCCCGTCAATAACTTTTACTCCGACGGAAAGGGGTTTTTCCACCATCTGCCTGCGCAGGGGGTGAGGGGGAACGGAATGCAGAGGATAAAAATCCGTGGCAACCAGGGGACCTTTGTCGTCCAACGGATTGCCCAGGCCGTCAAGGATTCGACCCAGCAGAGATTCCCCGACAGGGACTCCAAGCGGGCGATCCATAGCTATGACGTCACAGCCTGGCCCTATTTCCCTCAGGTCTCCCAGCGGCATCAGCAATACGCGATCTCCCCGGAAGCCGACCACTTCTGCATCGAGGCCGTGGGAATCACCTCTGAAAGATATCCTGCATAGGTCGCCTACTCTCACGTCTGGCCCCTGAGACTCCGCAACAAGCCCCACGACCTGCACAACGCGCCCATTGATCCTGACAAGCTGAAGCTGTTCCAGGTCAGATTCCAGAATTTGAAAAAAGTCAGCCTCATACATTTTTAACGGCCTCCGCTTTTTTCTGTTTTATCCTGCTTATCCTGCTTTTTCCTTACGGCACGTTCGCTTTTTTCTTTTACTTTAGCCTGCGGTTTTCCAAGTTTCTGGAACAGGCTTTCGACAACGGAGTCTATTTGCTCAAACTGCGTGCGCCAGCGGGCATCGTATACGCCAAGGTTCGTTTCCACAAGGCAGCTGCCTTTGTCGACATGCGCATCTGGTTTGAGTTCCAAATGCTTTACGCCCCTCAGAATATCGCCGAATTCTCCATCCAGCCTGTTCTCCAAAAGCCCAATGTCTTCCGGCGACACGTATATCAAAACGTGATTTTTATCGCTCAAACGCGACAACACATCGGCTAAAACCTTGAATACTCCATCGGGAGCAATCGTCATTTCGTGAAGCAGCATTTTTTTCAGCATACCCTGCCACAGCCTGAGCATTCTCGGCTGATTCAATTCGACCAGCTCCGCAAATTGTTTTTCGATGCTCGCGGACATGCCCTCCAGCGTTGCCGCGATAGAAGAAAATTTTTCCCTGTACTGTGCTTCCACTTCGGTTTGGGCCTTGGCCAGGCCTTCGCTGTAGCCTTTCTGCAGCCCTTCCTCACGCCCTTGTTCCGCGCCTTCGGCCTTGGCCTGCGCCTTCGCCGCGTTCACGTTATTCGTGAAATCTCGTTCTTTCTGAGCGCACTCGCCCTTTACCGCAGAAATTTCCGCCTCAAGGGAGCTTATTTTTCCCGTCAAAACCTGTTCTTTGGCCTGCGCCGCTTTTAACTGCTCATCCAGCGCGGTTATCCGGTTTTGCAATTCTTTCAAGTTTTGCAGTTCTTTCAGAGAGTCTTGCTCTTCTTCCGGCTGCGAAGGCGTGGACAAATCTCCCTCTTTTTGGGGGAAATTTTCTTCACTCGACAAAAACGCCTGCCCTTTCCCGTAGTCGGAAGTAAGAGCAGGCTCTCGCTCGACGCCTATCTTCACGACGTCCGGTAAAAGGCGGACAGCGCGTATCACGCCATGATGGAGCTTAGACAACCAACTCGTCCTCTCCACCGGAGGCTATAATGATCTCGCCAGCCTCCTCTAAGGAACGAACCACGTTTACAACCTTCTGCTGCGAGTCCTCCACGTCCTTGACTCGCACCGGCCCCATGAATTCCATGTCTTCCTGAAGCATTTCCGCCGCGCGCTTGGACATATTTTTGAAAAATTTCCCGCGCAGCTCCTCTGTGGCGCCTTTGAGGGCCAATCCAAGCTCTTTCATGTCCACTTCGCGCAGCACGCGCTGCAGCGAGCGATCGTCCAGACGAATAATGTCCTCGAACACGAAAAGCCGCTTCTTTATCTCTTCTGCCAGTTCTGGGTCGTTTTCTTCCAAATACTCCATGATATTTCGCTCCGTGCCGCGATCCGCGCTGTTGATGATCGCGACAACCGCATCTATACCGCCAGCCAGGGTAAAATCCTGCCCCATTACCGTACTCAGCTTGCGTTCCAGCACTCGCTCCACCTCTCGTAAGACTTCGGGCGTAATGCGATCCATCTTTGCTATGCGCTTGGCTACTTCGGCCTGCATAACGGCCGGAAGTCCACTTATTATCATGGCTGCCTGCGGCGCTTCGAGATAAGACAGAATAAGAGCTATGGTCTGAGGGTGTTCTCCCTGAATGAAACTCAACACCTGCTGCGCGTCGGTATGGCGCATGAAATCAAACGGCCTGACCTGTAGGCTGGCCGTGATGCGTGTGAGCAAGTTTTGCGCCCGCTCCGGCCCCAGGGCGCGTTCCAGAACGTCCCGCGCATACTCCACTCCACCGCGAGCCATAAACTCACGCGCCATCAACACTTCCTGCGCGTCTTTCATGACCTCAAGCTTCAGGTCGGGCGTTATTTTTCTCAGGTTAGCTATCTCCAAGGTTATAAGTTCAATAGAGGTGTCGTCAAGCCGCTTGTAAACTTCGGCTGCGATCTCGTTTCCCAGCGCGACCATAAGAATCGCGATTTTTTCCCTGCCGGAGATATTACTTATTTTAGGCGCTTTTGCCATTTTCGCAGAACCCCTTTAGAAAATCTTGTAAGTGTTTTTCAAGATTAAGCACATGCGCTTACGCTAGTCGGAAGATATCCATTCGTTGATAAGATTCGCCACTTCGTTGGGGTTGTTCCTGGCATAAGCTCTCAATTGCTCCTCCAAAACCGCCATTTCTCCCTGGAAAGCCAGAAGATCAGGGGATGTAAGCATTTCCTGAATGGTAGGCACGCGCTTGCTCTCCTCCCGGATAGTGTTCATTGCCAGGCGCTCTCTTCTCCGGCGCATCCACCATATGGCGACCACGGCTACAAGCGCAAGCACAAGAAGGGCGATAAGAAGCCCCGTCGCAAGACGCATCAGCCTGTCTCTGCGAAGCTCGTCAAGAAGCGCCAGAGTGAACGTTTCGTCAAATCTCATTGCGTTTACCACGATGTTGTCTCCCCGCGTTGCGCTATATCCAATCGCTGCTGCAGTAAGGTTTCTGATGTCAAGAAGCTGCGCGTCGGTGAGTTCTTCCCGATTTACCACAACGGAGGCCGTCAGACGCCTTATAGCCCCCGGAGTAACGGTTTCGTTTGTCTGCCGCGTCGTAATCTCCATGTTGCGTGTAGTTCTCGCCCTGTCGTATGTGCTTTCCACGTTTTGGCCCTGATTAATTGCGTAACCAGGTATGTTTGTTGTTGTGCCGGGGACGTTGGTGACAGGCGCGCCGGTTCCGGCAAAGCTCTCTTCCTCGAACTCGGTGCTACGGATGACCCCCTGCCCGGTCTCAGGATCGGGGAAAAATTCCGTCAGTGACGAATCTCTCCTGTCGAAATCCAGTTCAGCCCTTACCTCTGCATGGACGTTTCCTGCCCCGAAAGTCCGCTCAAGCATCGCGCGGATTCTGCCCACAAGCTCTCTTTCTAGCTGGCGTTCAAGCTCTCTTTGAACCGAAACAACCCCGTCGTGCCCGTTGGAAGGTATTATATTTGGATCCGAGAACATGGCCGTCAGATCGCGCCCAGCAGTGTCAACAATAGTCACGTTGTCGGGGTGCAGGCCCTCCACACTACGCGATACAAGATGAACTATAGCTCTGACCTGATTGGCTGACAAACGCGCCCCTGGCCTAAGGCGCAAAAGAACGGAAGCCTGCGAAGGATCGCGGCGTTCCAAAAATAGCTGCGGCCTGGGAACCACAATACGAACCCTTGCGGAATCCACAACGTCCATGTGTTCGATGGTGCGCTGCAACTCTCCCTCAACGGCTCTGGCGTATGCTACCTGCCTTTCAAATTCGCTGGTTCCGATGCTGCGGTTATCGAAATCCTCAAATCCACGTCCGCCTCTTCTGGGAAGCCCCTCACCAGCCAAAGCGAGCCGCGCTTCATGAATCTGGTTTCTGGGCACAAGAATAGCGCCACTTGCTGGGTGCAATTGATATGGGATTCTGTTTTCTCTCAGATAAGAAACTATAGCGGCCTGGTCTTCCAGATCCAACCCTGAGTGCAGAGGTTCAAACGAGGAACTTCTAGCCCAGACTACAGCGAACAGAAGCAACCCCAGCACTCCAAAGGTCGCTGCGAATAACGACGCCTTTTGCCACAGCTTCAAGCTTGCCCAAAATGACAAAAATCTCGGGTGTAATTGTTTTATATTTTCCATAGTATCTCAGACCAGGTACGTTAAATCAGCCAGTAATTCTGGATAATTGCTGGTAAGCCTCCACAAATTTATTGCGCAGTTCTATAAGCATGGCCGAGGCTATCTGTGCCCTGGAAGACGCCAGAACCACCTCGGAAACGTCATTTACATCGCCGACTGCCAACCTTCGGATCATTTCGTCCGATTCCAGCTGAAGCCTGTTAACCTGCCTCATGGACGAAGTCAGCATTTCTTCAAAAGACGCAGTACCTGAGTTGCTGAAAGCCGGAACATTTCTCGGTTCATGCTTTCCAGTGCCTGAAAGCTGTGTTAAATCCAAGATTATCGGATCCATAGCATGACCTCCTCATTTCATCAAGAAATAACAGACAAGACCCCAATATGAATAACCTGTTAATTTGCGGAAGTTTCAGAGGCAACCTTTTTAAAAAGGGCGAGGGGGTTCCGCCCAAGGCTGTTTCCGTGATTTTAACATATTTTTGTATAAACGCAAAACCGCGCCATACTTAACTTGCACAACGCGGTTTATTTTCTTGCATTAACTGAATAATTTTTTAGCCTCTTTAAGCTTGCTTCGGAACGTAGACATCGTGCGCTCAAAAGGCTCCGGGCTTTCTAAATCAACGCCGGCCTTCTTTAATATGTCCAGCGAGTATGCGCTGGAGCCGCTCTTCAAAAAATCCATGTAACGGTCTCTGACGGACGTGTCGCCCGTGCGCTCTCCGTCCAGAATCGCGTTGGCAAACGCGCCAGCTGCCGTAAAGCCCGTGACGTATTTATAAACATAAAACGCCGAATAAAAATGCGGAATTCTAGCCCATTCCATTTTAATCGCCTCGTCTATAACAACCGGGCCGTGGTATTTGGCGCACAGATCACCCCACAGACCGCACAGCCACTCTGGCGTCAGCGAGCCTCCGCTCTCCGCGCGTCGGTGCGTCTCTCTTTCGTACTCGGCAAACATAGCCTGGCGGAAAAAAGTCGTCCGCACCATGTCGAAGTAATAAGCCAAAAGCCATTTTTTCTCCGCTGCTCTCTTAGACGCAGGCTTCTCTTTGCTTTTCGCCAGAAGATGCTCTAACAAAAGCGCCTCGTTTGTCGTGGACGCGACCTCTGCCAGAAGAATAGTGTAATCAGCGTACACCTGCGGCTGAGAGCCGTGCGCGTACCACGTGTGCAGCGAATGGCCCATTTCGTGCGCAACTGTGAACACGTCACGTAGCGTTCCATTGTAGTTCAGCAGCACATAAGGGCGTGTGCCGTAGCTCCCCCAGGAGTACGCGCCCTTCCTCTTTCCTTGATTTTCGTATGCGTCTATCCATCGCTCGGAAAAACCGCGCCTCACATCCGCGACGTAACCGTCACCCAGCGGAGTCAGAGCCGAAGCGGTCATGTCCAGCGCGGACTCGTAGGGCACGTCCGACAGAGGCTCTTCAGAAATAGGCACGTTAAGGTCGTACAGGCGCAGTTCATCAAGATTGAGAGCGCGCTTTCTCAGAGACATGTACTCGTGAAGCAGCGGCAGATGCTCATTAGCTGTCCGCACCACATTGTCGTACACCGACTCCGGCACATTATCAGGGAAGAGTGCCGCGTCCAGGCTGTTTTTATATCTACGCGCCCTGGAATAAAATATATCGCCCTTAACGGAGCCGGAGTAGAGCGCCCCAAAAGCGTTTTTATAAAGGCCATACGTGCCAAGTAGCCCCTCGAACGCGGCCTTGCGCACATCCCGACTTTTACTCCTGCTCAGTTTGTAATAGCGCTCTTCGGTAAGTTCCACGTCCTGACCGTTTACATCGCGGATTACAGGGAATTTCATATCCGCATCGGTCAGCATCGTGAACGCGTTGTGCGCCACGCTCCCTATCTCCTGAGTCTGGGCGAGCAGTTCTTCCTCGTTTTTTGAAAGCACATGTTCTTTTTGCTTCAGCAGCGATTTGAAATAAAAATCGTACCTTTTCAGATCTTCGTTTTCGTCAATGAACCCCTGGAGACATCCGTCAGGCATAGCAAGTATCTCCGGCTGAAAAAACGACGTGGCGGCGGAGTAGCGCATGGAAAGGTTTTCGGCTCGGTCGGCCAGCCCTTGATAAACAGTGACGCGCAGGTCTTCGTGACTTTTCATGTTGGCGTACACGTAGAGCTTGCCAAGCTCCTCGGATACGGCCTCGTTATTTTTGAGGTACGAAAGCAAAAAGGCAGAGTTGTAAATTTTCCCGCTGAACGCGGAGAGCGCACTTAATTTAGCTTCCACGTCGGAAAAAGCTTTTTCCCATGCCTCCAGAGAGGGGTAGATCAGTTCGAGATTCCATTTGTACCTCTCGTTCACATCTGGCCTCTCCGGCACTTTTCCCGCACCGGAACCGGCAGTGTCAGCCTCATACGCTACGTCGTAACAAGTATAAGGTTTCGCCGAAAATTTCATGCTTATAACCTCGCTAAATTTATGTTGGATTTTTGCCTTTGAAGTTCCCGTTGAAATAATAACACAGACAGCGATGCGAAAATTTTACCGGCGCACAACGGCGGATTTATGTCGAATTCATGATGTATTTGCTCAAATTTTTACTGACCGCGCTAATCGCTCACCTCTTTCCAAACCTCTTTATGAAAAATGCCCGCAGTCGTGCCAGCGACTCTGCTGCGTCCTCAGGGAAGTCTGGCAATTTTTCTATGCAATATGATGAGAATTCTTTTACATCTTCCTCCCGAACGCGGACGTGAGCGGGGGAAGTTGAACGACCAGAACCTACGGGCGCGGTTTTTAACGGAAGGCGGCCTACCGCGACTTTGATTTTCATTACCTCAAGCCCCCAGCGCTCCGCCAGGGTTCGGATAATATTTCCCCCCATCATCGTCAGTCGATTTCCAATCAGCGGATTTTCCGCAGCGACCAAAAGTTCTCCGTTCATAATATCCAGCGGAACCGATAGCTTTCCCAGAATCGGCCCCACAACACTCTCCCACGCGCGCGCCGCTTTTTCCAGCTTATCCATCGCACCGTACCGTGATGGCATGGCGCTCTTCAATAGAACGTCTATCGGCTGAAGCTTGCCTTCGCGGCCTCTTTTTTTCGTATTTTCCATAAAATTCCTCAGCGAGCCGACGGGCGTGACATTTTGATAGCTACCCACAAAAGCTGTACGTCCGCCGGAGTGACGCCCGATATACGCAGCGCCTGCCCAAGGGAGCGAGGCTGAAAACGCAGCAGCTTCTGGCGGCTTTCCGAGCGCATACCTTTTACGCCATCGTAGTCGAACTGCTCCGGTATAAAAATATTGTCCATGCTTTCCATGCGTGAGGCGGTTCGTTTCTCTTTTTCTATATAACCCGCGTAACGCAGTTCGGTTTCCACGTGAAATGCCTCGTCTTCGTAAAGTTTTTTTTCAGGAGGCAGGAGGGCTTCTATCATCTCGTACGTAACATTCTTTCTTCGCAGCATCGCGGCGAGAAGCGTATGCTCATAAATTGGCTCCGCGCCTGCCTCGAAAAGAATTTTATTAATTTCGTCCGACGCTGCCAGCCGTGTATTCGACAGCCTTTCAATTTCCGCGTCCTCCCGTTCCCATTTCCGAGTTAGCGCCTCCCAACGCGCGTCACCGATTAAACCGACCCTCCGGCCTATGGGAGACAATCTTCTGTCGGCGTTGTCGTACCTCATTAAAAGCCTGTGCTCGCAGCGGCTGGTGAACATGCGATACGGCTCGCTGGTGCTCTTGGTCGTGAGGTCGTCCACAAGTACCCCAAGATAGCCGTCGCTGCGGCTCAAAACGATTTGCTCTTCTCCCGCCGCCGAGAGAGCCGCGTTGATTCCAGCCAGCAAACCCTGAGCCGCCGCTTCCTCGTACCCAGACGTACCGTTGACCTGACCGGCGCAGAAAAAGCCCTCAATTATTTTGCTTTCAAGCGTAGGTGAGAGTTGATCAGGCTCAATATACACATATTCTATCCCGTATCCTGGCTTCATTATTTTGGCGTTTTTGCAGCCGGGAAGCGAGTTTATCAGCGCGATTTGCGCGTCGTAAGGCAGGCTGGTGGAAAAGTTTTGGATATAGACCTCTTTAGTGCCTCCGGCGCGGGCCAGCGGTTCAAACACGATGGGATGTACGTCACGGTCTGGAAATCTCAGAAATTTATCTTCTATGGAAGGACAATAGCGCGGCCCCTCCGCGTCTACTTCGCCGGTCACGAGCGGCGACCGGTGCATGCTGGCCACCAGTATGGAGTGCGTTTCTGGCGTGGTATGGGAGAAAAAACACGCATAGTCTTTGTCATAAACGCGCTTTTCACCCCATATATCGAAGGCGAGCGGCATGTCTTCCGAGTATTGTTTCTTTGTCTCGGACAGGTCTATGGTGTCTAAATTCAGGCGCGGCGACGTGTCCGTTCTCATTCTCCCCGTTTTTAAACCCAGAGAAACCAGGGATTCAAAAAACGCGTTTGCCGGAGTCTGCCCCATTGGGCCGGAAGGAAATGACACGCCGCCAACGTGTACCACTCCTCCGCCATAAACCCCCGAGCAGAGCACAACAGCCCGCGCCTCATACGTCGAACCGTGGCGAGTCAGAACACCGGAGATTCGTTCGCCGTCCAAAAGAAGCTCAATCGCTTCGTCCTGATGAATATTTAGGTTTTCCTGGCGCTCCAAAAGCCCGGAGTAATAAGCGGTGTACGCCTTAATGTCGCATTGAGCCCGAAGTGCCCTTACCGCCACGCCTTTCGACGTATTCAGCCAGCGCACCATAAGAGTGGAAGCATCCGTTGCCCGGGCCTGCTCTCCTCCCAGCGCGCTTATTTCGCGCACAAGGTGCCCTTTTGCTGGGCCGCCTATAGCCGGATTGCACGGCATCAGCGCCGTGTTATCCATGTTTAAATTAAGCAAAAGCGTGCGCCGCCCAATGCGGGATGCAGCTAAAGCAGCCTCACATCCCGCGTGCCCGCCGCCGATGACTATGACCTCGTAAGAATCGCGAAACATAACTTCACCTCGAAAAATGTTATACTTTTTTTAGCTATTCTAGCTTCAGGACTTTTATTTTATTGGGAGGCATCAACAATGAGCCTGAAGAGGAAACTCTTCTTTCTGGCCGCCATGGCGGTCATATCCATGATGATTATAGCGCCAGCATTGCTTTTTGTGCTTTCTGCCGTGCTGCCGTCGCCTCTTTACGCCGTAAGAAGCTTGCCTGTTTCCCCCGCTCTTTACGATGTCAGAGGACGGCTTTTCCATGTACGTCTGTCCAGCGATGAAGAATGGTCTTTGCCAATTCCCCTCTCAGAAATGGGTAGATGGCTGCCTGTTGTAGCAGTCGGGGTCGAAGATCGTCGCTTTTATTCGCACCCCGGAGTTGATTTTTTTGCGATATATAGGGCGACTATGCAGAACGCTCTTTCCAGACGTGTTGTTTCTGGAGCCTCCACTATCACCAGCCAGGTGATACGGCTTTCCATATCAAACCAGGAAAACAGACGGAGAGATTTAGTCACCAAGGCAAGGGAATTCGCGCTGGCGCTGCAATTGGAACGCTCCATGAGCAAGGACGAGATACTCGAAATATACCTGAACCGCGCTCCCTTCGGTGGAAATATCAGAGGCGTTCAAGCCGCGTCCATGATTTACTTCGGTAAACCAGCCTCAAGGCTATCGCCGGGGGAAGCCAGCCTTTTGATAGGTATGCTGCAAAGCCCGTCTCTCTTTCGGCCGGACAGGCACCCTGAGGCGGCGAGGCGGCGAAGAGATTTTATAATCCGCCTTCTTGAGAAGCGTGGAGTTTTTACCAGCGAAGAAGCCGCAAGCGCCATTCAGGAGGAACTGCCCTCCCATTGGCTGTCTTTGCCCATGCGTGCGTTTCACTTTGCCGAGGCCGTTTTAAGCCCAGAAAACCTTGACGGCAGGCCATCAGCAGGTAGAATTGACACAACCTTGAATCTGGAAATGCAGACGAACCTGGAGGCTATCATGCGCGGCGTGGCAGCAGGTCTGCCCGACTCTGTGACTGCTGCTGTCGGAGTTGTGGACAACAGGGACGCTTCTCTCGTGGCTTGGGTAGGCAACGCGCGTTTTCCCGAAACTCCAAGGCCAGTCAAGGAGCATCGGAGTGTATGGGTGGACTGTGGACGCGCGCTTCGTTCTCCTGGTTCAACTTTAAAGCCATTCGCTTACCTGGCCGCGTTCGACAGAGGCCTTCTGACGCCGGGTTCCCTGCTCGCGGATTCGCCTCTGGCCTTCTCCGGGCGCGCTCCGCGAAACTTCGACCTTACATACAGAGGCGCGGTCAGCACCAGAGTAGCCTTGTCTGACTCGCTAAACGCTCCGGCCGTGCGCGTCCTGCGTATGGTAGGCTCCGAAAATGTGCTTGATATTTTGCATGATTTTGGCTTTTATAACCTAGATCAGCCTGCTGCGCACTATGGAGATTCTCTCATCCTTGGCGGATGCGAAGTTTCAGTTATGCAGCTACTGGGGGCATATTCGGCCCTGGCCAACGGAGGTGTATTTCGGCGCATCTCGCTTTTGAGAGAAGACTCCAAGAGCACGGCAAGAAACGAAGGAACGCGTCTGGCGTCGGCTGCGGCAACCTGGATGATCGGTGATATTTTGGACAACAGAAGCCGCCTTACCGCGTTTGCTCGCGAAACTTTAACCGGCAGAAGCAGCGCGTGGAATGTCGCCTTAAAAACCGGCACATCATATGGGTTGCGCGATGCGTGGACCGCCGCCTGGACTCCCGATCTGACGGTGGTAGTCTGGGTGGGCGACCCAAGCGGCGCTCCGTGGTATGGGCTTGTGGGAGCACGGGCAGCGGCTCCCATCGCACTTTCCGTGCTACGTGTTTTATCTCCGAGGCCGCGTTGGTTCGAGCGTCCGGAAGGCATTTCGCTGCGTGAAGTGTGCTCAATTTCTGGAAGCCCTCCCACAGCGGCGTGCCTTTCAACGAGGCGCGACTGGTACATTGAAGGCATAAGTAGAAGCATCCCGTGTAGCCTGCACGTCATCAGAGGCGGGAGGAGTACGCTTTTGTGGCCGGCCGAACTGGCGATGGGGAATATTTCTCCCTCGGAAATACAGCGCCAGCCATACGTAACCATATCTTCACCAATCGCAGGGGCTACGTACCATCTCGCACCTCTTGCCGGAGAACAAAGAATTCCATTGAGAGCCGAAGGAGCCGTTGGAAGAGTCTGGTGGTACATGAACGGCGTGTATATCGGTACAGCCGCGCCTGGTGAGACGTTTTTTCACTCATTCCCTCATTTCGATGGGCGTCACACAATTTCAGTCGTTGACGAAGATGGGCGTACCGCCGTAACTCACGTTACCGTGGTATTTCCAGGCAGAGCTGCCATTAGATACGACGATCTGCTGTAAGCAAAGGAGCATGAAATGACATTGCCTGATATTTTAAAATCAAATTTTGATGGACCGATAATAAATTGCCCCAAGTGCGGCACCGGGATAAAACTTACGGAATCCCTGGCCGCGCCGATGATGGCGTCCTTGAAAAAGCAGTACGAAGAGCGGTCAGAAGCTCAGACGCGCGAAATGGTCAAACGGGAACAGGAATTGCAGGCTCGTGCACAGCAATTGGACATTCACGAAAAATCGATAGATGAAAAAGTAGCGAAAAAACTCGCTTTCGAAAAAGAAGCGCTTGCGAAACACGAAACTGAACGAGCAAGAAGCGCGGTAGTTGCCGAGTTGGAAGATCAAAAACGCGCCATATCCGAGATGTCCGAAATACTGACCTCGCGGACAAAAAAACTGGAAGAAGCCCAAAAGGCGCAGGCAGAATTGATGAAACTCCGTACCGAATACGAAGATAAGCTGCGCGAAAGTGACCTGAACGTTCAAAAACAAGTCGCGGAGAAGCTTGAAGACACGCGCCGCAAAGCCCGCAACGAAGCGGAAGAAGAACTTGCCCTAAAAGTCACTGAGAAGGAACTTCAAATCACGTCGATGCAAAAAACTATCGAGGAATTGAAGCGTAAGTCCGAGCAGGGTTCACAGCAATTGCAAGGCGAGGCGCAGGAGCTCAGACTTGAGGACGTTCTGCGGCAGAGGTTCATTTATGACGCCATATCCCCAGTAGCAAAAGGTGAGCGCGGCGGCGACGTGCTTCAGCACGTAATAAACAATGGAAAAGACTGTGGGGCTATACTTTGGGAGTCCAAGCGAACGAAAAATTGGAGCGGCTCTTGGATACCCAAGCTAAGAGAAGACATGATCGAAGCAAAAGCTGACATAGCTGTGCTTGCCACGCAAGCGATGCCGCAGGATATAAAAGCTTTTGGTTTCCTTGACGGCGTGTACGTTACGTCATTCGAGAACGCCGAGTCAGTAGCGCTGATCTTGCGCCACACACTGATAGATGTCAGCAACGCCCGCATGGCATCGGAGGGCTTTGCTACCAAGACAGAACTGCTGTATCAATATCTTACTGGCCCGCGCTTCCGCCAAAGGATTCAGGCGATAGTCGAAGCCTTCACCATAATGAAGGAAGACCTTGACAAAGAGCGCCGTGCTATCACAAAGCAATGGGAAAAGCGCGAAAAGCAATTAGAAAACCTTATGCTCGCCACCACAGGCATGTACGGCGACCTGCAGGGTATTGCTGGAAAGTCAATTCAGGAAATCGAAGGAATAGATTTGCTGGCATTGGAGTAAAAAAAAGATCATAACGAGGAGATATTTTGAGTATACCAACGCTGATCAATATTGACTTATGTGACGAAGTCACAAGCCGAGGCTAGCTTAAACTCCTTAGGCTTGTAGGGTTAGCGACAGAGCGGAGTTATCCAGCTCAAAAAAAACTTGCTTTGTGATGGCGATAAACACCTCAAGAAAACGCGGATGTGCATTAAGCGGTTTATAGACCAGTTCAAAAGAGTAGGGAACTAATTCGTTTTTTATAGGTATCACATAAAGATTATCTCCATCTGTTTTTTGCTGCAGGAGGCGAAGAAGAACCATACGAGAAAGAACTCCCACGCCATTACCAACTTGGCTCAACTGGAAGATGAGGTCATGGTTGGAAGTTTCAAATATGACCTGCGGTCTAGCGTGTGACTTAGAAAAAATATCGTCCACTGCGGTACGCAGGAGATTTCCTTGAGGCGGTGCTATAAAAGGAAGGCTTTTCAACTGCAGAAGATCCACCCCGTCACGGCAGCTTGAGAGAAATTCCTGCCAGTTCTCTGGCATATAGGCTTGCAGCAGCGCGGGGGTGATAACGCAGTAAAACGATTCTTTAGCCAATGTGACGCGGCATGTATTAATCCGAGCGGGAGCGTTGACACCAATGTAAAGGTCGATTTTATTTTCTTCCAGCATTTCGTCCAAGCCTGTTGTCATGGCCTCAATTAAAGATATTATAATGTGAGGCTGCCGCTGATAGTATTGCTCCCAAACAAGAGGGAGGAACAAGTTACTTACCGACCGGGTGGAGCCAATAGTAAGCTTTGCTTTTTTATTTTCAACGATATCAGCCAGGCTTGCGTTCATGTACCGTTCTTCCTGAAGAATTCGCCTGGCGTAAAATGCCATCTGATCCCCGGCAAGTGTCAGCCGCAAGTTGGGCTTACGTTCAAACAATACCACGCCATACCGCTCTTCCAGTTTTTGAATATGGACGCTGAGCGCTTGCTGAGAAATATGCAGCTGCTGCGCGGCACGCGTGAAGCTCATTTCTTTCACTATAGTAAGAAAGTAGTATAGATGGCGAAGGTACATGAGTGCCCCCTAACATGGTCTCGATTGTTTGGATTTAAGAAAAAATTTGTTGGACTCCAAACTTGCTTAAATGATAACATTAATAAGTTATAAAAGTTATAAAAGTTATAAAATATTTAGCAGATTAAATGGAAATGCTATTATTCGCACTCGCGGGCGCGTTCACTCGAGAGGCTGGTATAATAACGTATTTTCAGGTAATTCACTAAGAAAGGAGAAAATGTGCATACCAACGGTAGCAAACGAAGTCTGTGGAGCGAGTGATGGATTTGTCGTGTGGTTGTACGGTAGCCATTCTGAAAAATGAGCACTTGTGTACTGTTGACTATCCAAGGTTTATATAGGGTAATTTAAACATGAATATCATGTATCACGAAAATTACGAAGGGTGACTTATTGATGCCGGAAACATTGGATAAACGAATTGACCTAATAGTCAACTGTTTGGCTGCTTTTTCTTCCGTATTTGTAATTGCGCATCTCCTTGGCTTATTCTTTATTGATGCTATGGTATTTTTCAGCATACTCTTGTCTGTTTTTTTTATCATAGAATACCTGCCTGATATTGCGAAGCCAAATCTTAAGCCCTATCAAAAAGTTATCTCTGTTCTTCTCATGCTCGGCGGAATAGCTCCTCACATCTACCTTATTCCCCATATTGCGCGTATACGAGTTTTGTTTGGTGCGGTTTGGACCACCGCTGATGTCGTCTTCGGTACCATTGCCGTCTTTTCCGCATTTGTATGGACAAAGCGCAGGTTTGGCTGGGGAATGCCGATCATTGCAATGGTGTTCTGTGCCTATGTCCTATTAGCTCACCTGCTGCCTCCGTCTCTGTTTGGACGAGCCTATTTCGGGTATGGCCGATTTATCAGTTTCCTTTTCAGCGACACTGCCATGTACGGGTCTCTTATGTCGATAGCTTTCCGAATCATTTTCCTCTACATGCTGTTCGGTGCATTTCTCAACATTTCTGGAGCCGGCGAATACATGATAGATGCGTCTCTTGCCTTGGCTGGTAAATACCGCGGAGGCCCCGCTAAGGTAGTGGTAATTTCTAGCGCGCTACTGGGCACTATCAACGGCAGCGCTGTAGCTAATGTCGCAACTACCGGCCCGATTACCATACCTATGATGAAGAGAACCGGCTACAGTCCAGAATTTGCAGGCGCGATCGAAGCCGCGGCTTCCACAGGCGGTCAACTTCTGCCTCCTATTATGGGCGCTGCTGCCTTTGTAATGGCAGAATTTATGGGAGTAAGTTACGCTACTGTTGTTTTAGCGGCACTAATTCCTTCTTTGCTGTACTTTTTGGCAATTTTCCTTCAGGTAGACATGATTGCAGCCAAAAATGGACTACAAGGAGCTCCTCCAGAAGAATTACCCGACAAAAAAGCCGTCTTACGAAGGCTATATATGCTTTTGCCAATCGTGGCGCTTATTTATTTTTTGATGATAGCACGCTATACAGTGAGTAGAGCCGGGCTTTACGCCATTCTGGTAGCAATAGTAGTCTCCTGGTTCAGCAAAGATACCAGAATGGGGCCTCGCAAGATATTCGAGGCTTTAGCCCACGGTGCAAAAGACTGCGTCGGCCTCTTCGCTGTTATAATGCTGGCAGGTGTAATTATCGGCGCCGTGACAGGTAGCGGCTTCGCCACTAGATTCAGTTCCGTGGTGCTGTCCTTGGCAGACGGCAGTATGATAATCACCGCTATCCTTACCGCTGCTATCTGCATCATACTCGGCTTAGGGCTTCCCACTACGGCGGCTTACATTATCACTGCCGCCATCGCACTTCCAGCGTTGATAAGAACCGGGGTTTCTCCCATGAGCGCTCATATGTTTGTACTCTATTACGCTGTCTTGGCTAATATCACGCCACCGATCTCTCCGGCCATCTTCGCCGGAGCCAATATCGCTGGAGCATCCCCCACCAAAACGAGTATTGAGGCAGTGAAGCTTGCTTCCGTTGCCTATTTAATACCCTTCTTTTTCCTATTCAATCCCAGTCTCTTACTTGGAGAGGGTAATGTTATTGATACAATACAGGCTGTGTTCACTGCGGTGTTGGGCTGCTTTATCCTGGCGATCACCCTTCAGGGCGTAACTTTTAGAGGAAACGCTCTCCCGGGGGCTGTCCGTATAATATGGGTAGCTGCGACAGTTGGATTGCTATACCCTCATTCTATTGCCAATGTAGCTGGCCTGCTTTTACTGGCACTCGGCACGTTTTTGTTACTGAAGAGCAAATAAATAATTGTAGTGGGCCGTAAGACCCATTACAATTCAAAAGGTTGATTATGCTTTTTTCAATATAATAAGCTTGGTGTTCAAATAAGCGCTCAAACCCAAATAGCAAGGCCCTCTTTTCTCGGATTGCGTCCGAAATAGAGGAAATTATAAGTGAAATGAAAGCGAGGACTGAAGCACATGAAAAAAAGGCTTATCTCTCTATTAGTTATTGCCTGTATGATCGTGGTAGCCGGCAGTTTTACAGCTAGTGCTGAAAGGCGTACGCCCGTCTTTCAAGAGTGGGGCGGAGCTGGTGTAGGCTCCTTTACTTTTGCCGCCATGGCTGCGATAGGCGAAGCCATCAATACCACATCCGATTTTCTTTCCGTCAATGTTCAGACCACCGTGGGCTCGCTCGCTCACTATCATATGTTTGAGCAAGGTTTCCTACAAGCTGGTAGCGGCGCAGGCACCACCGATATCGAAGCCTGGAACGGCGGAACTACCAATTTTCCTAACCCTATCCAATCGTTCCGGTCTATCCTGGTATTTACCCGTACCTTCCAAACCATCATTGTTCGTGCCAACAGCGGCATCTACAGTGTGGCCGATCTGGAGGGCAGAACAATCGCAGTAGGTGCCGCAGGAGCACCAGCTGCCGCAATTGCTGAAGGAACCCTTTCCGCGTTGGGCATTACTGCCAACTTCGTTTATTCCACCAGCGCAGAGATGGTCGATCTGTACATTGATGGTCGTGTCGATGTATTCATGCTCACCAGCGCCGGAGGCAACGCTAACGTTATTAACGTGATGAACTCAGTAGATTCAAGGCTCATCAATATGACCGACGAAGAGATTCAAAAAGTCATGGAAGGCGACCTAAGAGGAAGAATTACCGCAACTCAGCTGACCAACGAGACTTACGACTTTATTCCTGAAGATGAACCCATCAACGTCTTAATGGAAATCACCGTACTAAATGTCGTTGACACCACGGAAGATCATGTAGTCCGAGAAATCTTAGACATCTACTGGAGCCAGCACGCTGATTTATCTGCAGCGCTCAGAGGCCTCAATGCTCTTCCAGAAGATATTCTGAGAGTTTCAGCTTACATTCACCCAGAAGCGGCGAGGTTTTACGAAGAAGTATTCAATATATACATCCCGGCAAACAGAATTTTGCCATAGTTTCAAAAGACTTAAACACCAAGCTTAGCTAAATAGTCAACCCTTTGAATTAGTAAGGGGATGTTCGCAGAAAAGAACATCCCCTTCATTATGGCCTTTGTAGATCAATCAACGGGCCTTGTACGGAACATCATAGTGCGTTCCCACTGTGCGACCACTGTGCCGTCTTGTTTGATTACTTGATCCAGAAAGGTTATAACACCCCGCTCCGGATTGCTGGTCTCTTTTTTTGACTGAACGGTAATTTCCAGATGTATCGTATCGTTTATAAAAAGCGGCGCAGGAAATTTGACTCTATCAAGTCCCAAGTTTGCCAACATGCTGGCACCGCAGAAGTTGTCTCCGTTATACCAGATCATACTGACACGCAGCCCCGAGGCAACTACCAGTGACATCATGGCGTTGACAATTCTTTGGCCATAGGGGGTTGTTTTGGCGTATTCGGCATCATTATGAAGAGGTACATAGCTGCCCGCTAGTCCGCAAAGAATGCTCAGATCGGCCTCCGTAATGGTTCGGCCAAATGACTCTCTCTTATCTCCAACTATTGCATCATCCCACCAGGCTATTTGATTGACGTTCAATTATATTCTCTCCTTAGTAAGCTTCTTTGAGAAAGTGTGCGCCGCGTTCCTGCATAATTTTCCTGATAGCTGCGCCGTCTAAATCCCTTGCCTTACCGCCGTCTTTACTAAGCTTAGCCGCACCTATACCCACGGCCTCGCCCATTGACATGCAAGATGGGCCGCACCGAACTGCTGCGTGCGCTTCTTGGTCGGCTGATAAACAGCGCCCTGCGAAAAACAGATTTTCTACTTCTTCTGAAACCAGGCAGCGCAACGGAACTTCAAGGTATTCTCCTTCTGGGAGGTTCACCCAATCAGTTGAGTCTGCTCTGTGAAGTTCCAATGGCCAAGAACAACACGCGATACCGTCTTTGAACTTACGAGCGGCCATGAAATCGTCCTTTGTCAATACGTAACATCCTTTAATCCGCCTGGTTTCACGCACGCCAATAAAATCAGGAAATCTACTTATATAAGCGTTTTCATAACCTGGTACGTGCTTGCGCAGGAAATCCGTATACATAAACGCTTGTCGTCGCCCTTCGATCTGTCCAAAGGAGATATCTTCGCTGCTAAGTGCGTTGACAGGCCTATTGCCGATTTTAAGCAGAGTCATGTTCGCGTGCGCCATGCCCTCGCGCGGCAAGGGAACAAGGGTTCCGTCCAAGCGAGGAAAATCGTATTCTCCTGCCTGCTTTGCCTTGGTGAGTAATTCTTCGAGATCCTTTTTCGTAATTTTTAACGCCTCGTCAGAGTTCACGCCACTCAAATGGAAAACCAAGCTAGGAAATTGCAGATGTTCTCCGTCGCTTAATACCGGCACTCCTGCCTTAAAAGCTACGTCTCCATCTCCGGTGCAGTCAATGATAGTTTTACATTCAATTGCATACTGTTCGCCTTTTTCCGTTACAATTACCGATTGAACTCGGTTGTTTTCCATAACAACATCATAAGCTAATTGATGAAACAGCACTTTGACGCCGGCTTTTATCAGTATTTCATCCAGCACTCCAATCAGGGCTGGTACATCAAATGGTATGTATGGCACAATTGAGCGGTAATGGTAGATAGGCTTGCCAAGTGAATTTCTCTTTACTAATTGAGATAAGACGCGTTCACCAAGACCGCTGCAAATCAGCGTTTCTTCTCCGTTTAAAATAGTATGATAAGCGCAGAATGAAGCCACGAGGCTACTGGTAAAGTTGCCGCCGCATTTACCGTTTCGCTCAAGCAGAATAACGCTGGCCCCCATTTCGGCAGCGGCGGTCGCCGCGCAAACGCCTGCCATCCCGCCTCCCGCCACTAAAACATCGGTGGTATAGCGCACCGGTACGCCCCTTATTTTTGATACTTGATTTTGCATAATTGCTTGTCCTCCAAATCACTTCAAGTTTTGAATTTTAAAGCTAACAATCCGTTCTGGAATCGTTAAAAAGTTCCTGCAAATCTAAGTTTAGATACGTTATTCCTCACTGTCAACCCCAACCTATCAGGCTTGGGGCCCAAAAAGCTTCATGAGTGTGGTTAAAGTCAGGACGAAAGCTATCTAAAAATTGCAGCTGTTTTTAACCAATCTGCCCGAAACCATACGTGCGCAAAATATGTTATACTCAAGACCGTGTTAAATGACACACACGGACGTAAATGGCAAGCAGAGCAGTGTTTCGTTTTTTAACTTTTTAAGTAAAAAGGACGAAATTTCTGTTTGTCGCCGTGGAGGAAAAACTAAATTCGGGAGGTTTTGTTAAGACATGGCAGTTGTGAGCATGAAGCAGTTGTTGGAGTGCGGGGTGCATTTCGGGCACCAAACGAGGCGTTGGAACCCCAAGATGAAGCCTTATATTTTCACGGAACGTAACGGGGTATACATAATTGACCTTCAGAAGACCGTTAAAGGCTTAGAAAAGGCATACGACTTTGTCCGCGAGACTGCGGCGGAGGGCGGAACAGTTTTATTTGTGGGAACGAAACGCCAGGCCCAGGACACTATCCGCGAAGAAGCCCTGAGATGCGGTCAGCATTTTATAAACCAGCGTTGGCTGGGTGGGTTACTTACCAATTTTCCCACAATCCGCAAGCGAGTGCTTCGTATGATGGAGCTTCGCAAATACGATGAGGACGGCACATGGGACACGCTTTCCAAAAAAGAAACCGCGACTCTTCGCAAAGAGCAGGCTAAGCTGGAAAAATACCTGAGTGGTATATCCAAGATGGATTCAATACCGGATGCTATATTTTTGATAGACCCCAAGCGAGAAGAAAATGCAGCGGCTGAGGCCCACAAGCTGGGTATACCTGTCGTTTCTATAGTAGACACTAACTGCGATCCCGAAATGATCGATTATCCAATTCCAGGAAACGATGACGCCATCAGGGCCATTAAACTTATCACTGGCCTTATGGCAAACGCCGTCATTGAGGGCAGACAGGGCGAGGACGCGCTGGATACTGTGGTTCCCGCTGAAAAAGAAGCTGATGAAAAATCGCCAGAGGCCAGAGACGAGGATATCCTTGCCGTAAAAGAGCGCCTTCACGAAGTATATGACTCTGAAAGCGTCGACGACGCGTAAGAGAAGGGAGAATTTCATATGGCTGAAATTTCCGCAGGCGCTGTAAAAGAACTGAGAGAACGCACCGGCTCCGGTATGATGGACTGCAAAGTCGCCCTTGCCGAGACCGGCGGAGATGTTGAAAAAGCAATAGATTACCTACGCGAAAAAGGGCTGGCGAAAGCCGCCAAAAAATCGGGAAGAGTTGCTTCTGATGGGCGCATTTTCCATTATGTCCATAACAACTTCAAAATAGGCGCGTTGCTTGAACTGAACAGCGAGACCGATTTTGTGGCAAAAACCGATGAATTCAACGCGCTGGGTCATGAACTAGCCATGCACATTACGGCGGCGAATCCGATTTATTTAAAACCGGAGGACGTTCCCGAAGAAGATGTGGAAAGAGAGAAGGCTATTTACCGCCAGCAATTGCTGGACGAAGGAAAGCCCGCGGATAGAATCGACATGATTCTTGAAGGCAAGGTCAAAAAATTCTACGAAACCACGTGCCTTCTTGAGCAGGCTTACATCAGAGATCCTGACAAAAAAATCAAAGACCTTGTTATGGAGCTAATAGCGAAGCTGGGGGAAAATATCGTCATTCGCAGATTCTCCAGATTTATGATAGGGGAATAGAAATCAGAGTTTAATATATTGTGTATTTGCTCCGGCGTGGACATTTTTATCTGCGCCGGAGAATTTTATATAACTGCCAGGTCAGAAAGGGGGGCATTTCACTTTATGCTGCAATATAGGCGTGTGCTGCTGAAATTGTCAGGAGAGGTTTTGGCCGGCTACAATGACGAAAAAAACTTTGGATTGGATTTTGAAGCAGTACGCAGGATAGGTGAAGAAATAGCGGCTGTTCATGAGGCCGGGGTCTGCCTCTCCATGGTTGTTGGCGGGGGAAATATGTTGCGTGGCAAAGAAATAGAGAGGCTAGGTATAGAACGGGTTCAAGCCGATTATATGGGTATGCTCGGAACCGTGATCAACGCTCTTGCTTTGCAGGACGTGCTGGAGCAGCTCCATATCCCGACTAGAGTTCTGACCGCCATTGAAATGCGTTCCGTCGCCGAGCCTTACATACGCAGGCGTGCCATTCGGCACATGGAAAAAGGACGCGTTGTTATTTTTGCCGCCGGAACCGGCTCTCCGTTTTTTTCCACGGACACCACCGCCGCTCTGCGCGCCGCCGAAATGAATGTAGACTGCATGGTGAAAGGCACTAAAGTGGACGGCATCTACGACTCCGACCCAAAAAAGAACGCAGACGCGAAACGCCTGCCAGAAGTCACATACAAAGAGGCTCTTGCCCGCCGCTTCGAGGTTATGGACGCCGCTGCGTTTTCTCTTTGCATGGAAAATAAAGTTCCCATTATCGTGATGAATATATTAAAGCGCGGCAACTTGGTGTCTATGCTTGTAAAAGGCGAACAAATTGGTACAATCGTCCATGATTAAATATATGCATGAAAATATGTGATACGTGTGATACGAATTGAAAATGATTGAATAGGAGGAGGACTTGACAGTGCCTAAAACTGAGATCAGCGAAATAAAACAATTGCGTGAGAAAATGGAGAAAGCCTTGGATTTTTTGCGTGGAGAATATCTAGCAATCCGAACGGGGCGGGCGCATCCCGGCTTAGTGAGCGACATCAAAGCTGACTATTATGGAGCGCTTACTCCTTTGAAGCAGCTTGGCAACATAACTATTCCTGAAAGCCGTAAAATCATGATCTCGCCCTTCGACCGAGGCAGCTTAAAAGCGATAGAGAAGGCGATATTGGCCTCAAGTCTGGGAATAACGCCTCAGAACGATGGAGAATCCGTGCGTCTGAGCCTACCGGAGCTTACGAGAGATCGCCGTAGCGAACTTGCCAAGATAGTTAGCAAGAAGGCTGAGGAATCCAAGCTTGTCGTGCGTAACCACCGCCGCGACGTTGTCGAAGCCCTGAAAAAAATGGAAAAAGACGCTAAAATCACTGAAGACGACCTTAAAAAATACAACAAAGAAGTCCAGGACATCACTGATGATTTTATCAAAAAAATAGACGACATTTTCAAGGTGAAAGAAAAGGAGATCATGGAAGAATAGAGCTGGGAGCAATAGGTTCCTTGTATCATCAAAATATCGTCTTGCAATAGAACCATTTTTATTCAGCTATAACATGAATTTTACGGGAGGCGACCAAGTATGAACGAGCCGAATCTGTACAATTCCCCGGAGTATGAGGCTTTCAAACAAAAAATACGTAAGATAACAGGTCTGGACCTGAATTCCTATAAGACTCAAATCCACCGCCGGGTTCATATGCTGAAAGATCGCTGGAATGTAAAAACGTATGATGCCTATTTTGACATGATCAAGACAAATGACGATAAGCTTCGCGAATTTCTGGACTACCTCACGATCAACGTGTCGGAGTTTTTTCGCAACGACAAACAGTGGTGGAAGATGCGCGACCAGCTTATTCCCGAATTGATCAAGAAACGCGGCAATAAGCGCCTCAAACTGTGGAGCGCCGGCTGCGCCACAGGAGAGGAGCCGTATTCGTTGGCTATTCTATCGACTGTGTGTGGGCTGGACGCTTCTGTTCAGGTTCTGGCCTGCGACATAGACGAAGGGGCAATCGCTATAGCGCAAAAAGGCGAATACTTGAAGAGGCAGCTTTTAAACGCGCCTCCTGAATATTTATCTAAGTATTTCACAACGTCCAACGGAGGCGAAACGTACCAGATCAACCAGGATATAAAGCGGCGAGTCACGTGGAAACGCTTCAATATGATCGACGATCCTTTTGGAAGCGGTTTCGATATCATCCTGTGCCGTAATGTAGTAATATATTTCACAGCGGAGACCAAAGAGTCGCTCTACGTAAAATTTTTCAACGCACTGGCTCCGGGGGGATATTTCCTGGTCGGCTCTACTGAACAGATTTTCGAATACAAAAAAATTGGATTTGAAAACGCAGGCCCGTTTTTATATACACGAAATTGAAAATATAAACTTTGTGCATGCGCGGAGAACTCTCTATGGCGAATAAAATTGTTGATATAGAAGAACGTATAAGCCGTTCTTTGCAGGGCAGCCTTAATGAACTCTATCTCCTCAGGCAAGAAGAGGCGGCGCACCTTGATAGCGTCAAGGAGCGCTCTAACTCTATTGCCGTGGAATTGAGGGATTTGGCCGCGGCTATCGACAAAACCAACAAGGATTACAACGTTTCCAGAGCAGAATTGCTCGATAAATCAAAGCGCGGGGAGAGTTACAACGAAAGATTTTCTTACGAACGCGCGTCGGAATTCATGAAGCTGCGCGGCTCGCTTGAGGAGCGTTACAGGCTCCTTAATGAGCAAAAGAGCGAGCTTATGCATGAAGAATTGCGCCTGGAGCGTGTTATTACCAAAAGCGAAAATATGGGCAACCGCCTGCGGATGGTGTTGAACCTCATTTCTACACCTGAAGATGTCACGTCTGCGGCCGACACGCACAGCGCCGAAGCTATGCTGACCGCATTTCTGTTGGCGGAGCGAGAGGCGGCCTCTTTCGCCAGGGATCTCCACGATAGGCCGACCCAGACGTTCTCCGCAGTTGGCCTGATACTGGAAATAGGAAAAGAGTATCTGAAGCGGCAGGAGTACGATCTGGTGAACAAAGAACTTGACCGTGCGCTGGAGCAAACCAGAAACGGACTTAGCGAAATGCGTTCCTTTTTGTTCAGCCTCAGCCCTACCGGCATAGAAAGCGGATTTGATCTGCCGATGAAACGCCTCGTCTCGCAGCTGGGGCAAATGTGGGATTGCAAGCTGTCATTTACTTTGAGCGGAGACATGGAAGACGTCTCCGCAAACGTGAGAATCGCCGCTTTCAAGACGCTGCACCAAGCCGTAATTAACGCTGCCAACCACGGCGCTACCAATGTAAAAGTAACCATAGCCAACCACAAAAAAACACTCAGAGTTCGCGTTATTGATAACGGAGATGGTTTTGACGTGGAGCAGGAAAGAATCGCCGCAAGGGAGCGCGGCTCTTACGGCTTGATCAACATGGAAGACCGCGTCAGAATGCTTGGGGGGAAAATCTCCATCTCAAGCGTCATCAAAAAAGGCTCCAACGTGGCCTTTTCCATCCCTATCCTGACTTAAAACAAAACCTCAGTGTTTTCACCCCAGCGGCAGTGGTAGCGTTTCGCCGTGCTCAGCCGGAGGGGTTCTGCCAAGGTAAATGTAAGCTCCGGCTGTTGTTTTGCGTCCGCGCGGAGTGCGCTCTAAAAAACCCTTCTGGATAAGATAAGGCTCGTATATGTCCTCTATGGTCTGAGGGTCTTCGTTCAGCGCGGCCGCCATCGTGGTCAGCCCCACCGGCCCGCCTTTGAAAAGATCGATCAGCGTGCTCAATATCCGGCGATCCCCTTCGTCTAGCCCTTCTGGGTCGATGTCCAGCATGTCCATGGCGCGTCTCGCTATGTCTGCGGTTACAGTTCCGGTTCCTTTGACGGCAGCAACGTCGCGCACACGCCTAAGAAGGCGTAGGGCCACGCGCGGTGTGCCTCGCGACCGCTTGGCTATTTCAGTGGCAGCCTCGTCAGGAATTTCAACTCCCAGCGTTCGTCCGCCACGGAGAACAATCATTGCCAATTCCTGTTCCGTATATAGAGAAAGCTGTTCGACTATGCCGAAGCGGGCGCGTAGCGGGGAGGTAAGAAGTCCAAGGCGGGTTGTCGCGCCGCAGAGCGTGAAGCGCGGCAGAGAAAGGCATATTGTCTTCGCCAGCGGCCCCTTACCCACAATAATGTGGAGAGAAAAGTCCTCCATCGCAGGGTAGAGAATTTCTTCCACCTGCGCAGGAAGGCGGTGTATTTCGTCTATGAAAAGCACGTCATTTGGCTCTACGTTTGAAACTATCGCGGCGAGATCTCCCGCGCGTTCCAGGGCCGGGCCGGTGGTCGTGCGCAGCTGGCCTCCCATTTCGCGGGCTATTATGCCGGCAAGTGTTGTCTTGCCAAGCCCAGGCGGCCCATAAAAAAGGATGTGATCAAGCGGCTCTTTCCGCCCCTTGGCGGCCCGCATGTATATGTCGAGCTTCTCTCTCACTTTTTCCTGACCTATAAATCCGTCAAGCGTGGTTGGGCGCAACGAAGTGTCTTCCGGGTCGCGCGGGGGAGAGAAAAAGCGATTTTCAGAGTTTTTTTCTTCCGGCATTAAAATAGATTCTCCGATCAAAATTTTTTAAAAGTCACTTACGTTGCAGTTCTTTTAAAGCGGCTTTCAGGAGTTTTTCTTCGTTCAGTTTATCGAAATCATCGCCCAGAGCCGCTCGAACCAGCTTCAAAGCCGCCACCGCATCTGCCTGCTCAAAACCCAGCGAGCGCAGCGCGTCTGTCACTGTATCGGAAACTCGACCAGCCGGCGCTGGAGAGCCAGCTACCGCCACAGAAATAAATTCTTTGGGAATGGCGCTTTTCAGCTCAAAGCAAAGCCGTTCGGCTGTTTTTTTCCCGATTCCTGGAACCCGCACAAACGTGTTTACATCGGCCAGCGATACTGCGCGAATGACTTCGTCGGCAGACAGCACGCTCAAAAGCGACATCGCGGTTCGCCCTCCGATGCCTTTTATCGAGGTGATTTTGAGAAAAAGCTCACGCTCCGTCTCATTGGCAAAACCAAAGAGAAAAGCACCAGCCTCAGATATCTGCAAATATATGGTAAGACGTGCCCGTTCGCCGAGGCGGCACAACACTAGCGCACCTCTGGAACACAAAATTTCGAACCCAAGGCCGTTTACGTCCAGTATAATCGATTTATCTGTTGCAGAAAGCACTTCGCCGCTGAGAGAGCGGATCATTTTCGCTTCATCTCCGTTCTTTTATTTACCTGAAGCTCGAAAACACGCGCATAACTGTATAGCCACTTAAAGTACAAGTCAAGCCAAAAGGGCGGCGTTTGCCCTGACGATTGAGATGATGTGGTCAAAAATGAAGGCTTATTTACGTAAGGTCAAAGCCAGAACAAAAGAATCATTGGAAACTGCCATAGCTGAAGCTCTTAGGTACGTCACTGCAACGGATATTTTGGCATGGTTTGCCGAAGGCGGATATAGTACATGTTAAATCAAATTACTATAAAAACAAGGCAGGATGATAAAAAGTCCTGCCTTGTCTGTTTAAAATTCGAGGCATATGGTAGTGATGGTTACGCCTTGCTGCGCGAAGCCTTTTTGCGCTCATTTTCGTCCAATATCGCTTTGCGCAGCCGGACGGACTGAGGGGTAATCTCCACAAGCTCGTCGTTTTCTATCCATTCCATAGCTTTTTCCAGAGGCATGCGCCTTGGAACGTCCAGCTTGTTCGTCTGATCTTTGGTGGCAGCGCGGTGGTTTGTCTGCTGTTTTTTCTTCGTGGGATTACATGGCATGTCGGTCAGGCGGCTGTTTTCACCTATAATCATACCGTTGTAAACATGCTCAAGCGGCGCTATGAAAAGAATTCCCCGCTCTTGCAGGTTTTCCAGCTGATAAGCGGTAGCTTCGCCGGTGTCCATGCTGACAAGAGCCCCTCGTCCACGGCTGGATATGTCGCCCGCCCAAGGGCTGTAGCCTGTAAAACAGCTTGACATTATGCCAAGCCCCCTGGTGTCGGTAAGGAATTCCCCGCGATAACCTATCAGGCCCCTTGTGGGTATTTCAAATTCTATGCGCAGCAGGCCACGTGCCTGATTTTCTATACTTTTAACCTTGCCCTTGCGCTTCGCCAGCTTTTCAAAAACAATGCCTTGATATTCTTCCGGCACGTCAACTATAAGCTGCTCGCATGGCTCCATGACTTGCCCGGCGCGGTTTTCTGTGATGACCTCCGGTTTTGAGACGCAAAATTCCAGGCCCTCGCGCCGCATTTCCTCTATAAGAATACCGAGCTGCAACTCGCCGCGCCCCGATACTTTTACTCCATCAGGCCGACCTAGGTCTTCCATACGCAACGACACATTAGTGTGCATTTCGCGCTCCAATCTGGCTTTAAGCTGGCGGAGGGTGATTGCCTGCCCCTCGCGCCCAGCGAACGGGCCTGAGTTGACCAGAAAGAACATAGATACGGTTGGTTCTTCGATGGAGAGTGGGCGCATAGGGTTGCCTTCCAGCTCGACGGCGGAAAACGTATCGCCGATCTCAATTTCATTTGAGCCTGTGAGCCACACGATATCGCCGGCTGTTACCTCGCCAATTTCAACCCGCTCAAGCCCGCGTGTGACCCAAAGCTGTGCCACACGGGCATTTTCCGTGCCAACGATCTCCCAGTCCGACGATTCGCCGGCTTTTGGGCCGCCGCCTGGCGTAAGCCATCTGGTTGACGTGCGCAGAAAGGCATCTCCCTTGCGTATGCTGCCCTGCATGATTTTGCCGCAGCCAATGCGCCCCACGTACTCGTTCCAGGCGAGCGTACTGACCTGCATCAGAAAAGGGGCGTCAGGCTTCACGTTGGGGGGCGGAACGTAGTCTATGATAGCCTGAAAGAGGTCGTCCATATTAAGTTCATCTTTAGAGTTCGCGCACGCCGACAGATCCCTGACCGCCCAGCCGTTAAGCCCCGAACCGTAGATGACGGGGAAGTCCGCCTGCTCGTCCGTGGCGCCAAGTTCAAAAAATAAATCGAACGTGCTATTCAGCGCGCTTTGCGGGTCAGCGCCGTCGCGATCCACTTTGTTTATGAAAACCAGCGGCTTCATCCCTACTGACAGGGCATGTTTCAGGACGTAGCGAGTCTGAGGCATGGGACCTTCGTTGGCGTCGACGATCAAAATTACCGAGTCCACGGTGGATAAAATGCGCTCGACCTCGCCGGAAAAATCGGCGTGGCCAGGTGTGTCTATGATGTTGATAAGATAGCCGTTCCATTCAACGGTACAGGGTTTCGCGCGTATAGTTATGCCCCGCTCCCGTTCAAGTGCACCGCTGTCCATAACGCGCTCCACGGTTTTGGAGTGCTCCTTGAACGTGTGGGCTGCCTTGAAAATAGAGTCTATTAATGTTGTTTTTCCATGGTCAATGTGTGCCACAATGGCCAGGTTCCGAATTTTGTCCGCTTGCATAATGTTCCAGTCTCCAGACTCGCGTATTGCGTTTTAGATTGCAGCATTTTAACCGAAAGTAGCGATATTTGCCACGTTGATTCTAAAGAATGCCACAAGCGATAGGCCGCGTTAAAATTTGCCTGATTTGCTTATTTTTGAGGGGAGGTATGGCCTCTTTAATTTGCTTTTTTGATTTATGCGCGCGCTTTATCTCGGCGGCATGACCTCCAACCAGTACCCATCGGGGTCTTCTATGAAATAAATTCCCATGCCTTTGTTCTCAAAGCAAATGCAGCCCATTTCCTCGTGTAGCTTATGAGCGGCATTGAAGTCTTCCGCAACGAAAGCAATGTGAGATTCGTTGTCTCCCAGATTATATGGCTCTTTTCTGTCGTGAAGGTGTGTAAGTTCGATCTGGTGTCCGCCTGTTCCATCACCGAGGTAGACCAAGGTAAAGCCTTCTCCTGACAAGCGCCTTTCCTCGCGCAGACCAAGCGCTTTTTCGTAAAATGCCAGACTGCGGGCCAGATCCAATACGTTAATGTTGGTGTGGAGGATTTTAGTTTTCATAATTTTCACCCCTGCTGCTGAAATTTGCGTGCTTATAATTATAGCCGTATTTCTGAAAATTGGACAGGATTGTCGCTGTGGGTTAAAATCACAGAAAAATAGCCCTATAGCTAAGGAGTGGTCGAAAATGAAAAAACTTAAAGTCGGAATGTTGACTGGCGGCGGAGACGCACCTGGCCTTAACGCCGTGATTTACGCGTTTGTGCGGGCGTTTTTTACAAAATACCCGGACGGAGAGATAATCGGCTACAAAATGGGCTACAGAGGACTTTATTTCAGCGATTTCATCAGCCTGACTCCAAAAAACACATCGGGAATACTGCACAAGGGAGGAACCATTTTACACTCCTCCAACAAAGACAATCTTTTTATGTATAACGTGGTCGAAAACGGTGAGCGCGTTGTCAGGGACGTTTCCGACGAAGCGATTGAGAACATGAAAAGAGAAGGCGTTGAAGTGCTCGTGGTTTTAGGCGGAGACGGAACCCTTTCAAGTGCCATGAGATTTGCCGGTAAGGGAGTTAAAGTTATTGGAATACCAAAAACCATCGACAACGACCTGGGAGCCACAGATTCGACCTTCGGATTTGACACCGCGGTCAATATAGTCACCGAAAACCTGGGCAGGCTACACACTACTGCAGAATCGCATCAAAGAGTCATTGTCGCCGAGGTCATGGGCAGGCACGCCGGATGGATAGCCCTTCACTCTGGGCTTGCCGGCTCGGCTGACGTTATTCTGCTGCCAGAAATGCCTTATGTTTTGAGCAAGATAGCGGACAAAATTCACGAAAGAGCAAGAGAAGGCAAATTCTTTACTATCATTGTGGCGGGAGAGGGCGCTAAAGAAGCAGGCGGCTCCCAGATCGTCCGCGAGATAGTTAAAGATTCACCAGATCCTATAAGGCTTGGCGGCGTGGCAGCGAAAATAGCCGCTGACTTGCAGCCTCTCATTGATAACGAGGTCAGAAGCGTGCAGCTTGGCCACATACAGCGCGGCGGGGAAACTTCACCTTTTGACAGAGTGCTTTCCTGCCGGTATGCCATAAAGGCCGTAGAGATGATAGAGCATGGTGTTTTCGGCCATATGGTGGCGAAAATAGAGGGAAAAATGATCCCAGTTCCCCTTGAAGACGTGATAAAGAGCAACAAATACGTCACCCCCGACCACGAACTGATAAAAATATGCAAGCTTATGGGCATAACTTTTGCCGAAGCCTAACGCCCCACTAAGGAGAGGCCTCAATGAAGATACTTTTTTACAGCAGGGAATTTGTAAAAATACACGATGCCATACTTAGCGAAATGAGCGGATATGAAGTGGATACCGCCGATGAGGGAACCATTGAGGAAAAAATCGGCCTCGCCGAAGTTCTTGTCACTCGTCCGGGCGGCGGTGTTGGCGCGGAGATTTTGCGAGCCGCGCGGAAATTGAAATTACAGCAGCAGTGGGGAACCGGCCTTGAAGGTCTTGACCTGACCACGTGCCGCGAACTTGGAGTAACCGTGTGCAATGTTCCTTCGCAAGGAACAGGCAACGCGGAGGGCGTGGCGGAGATCGCCCTGTTACACATGTTGCTGCTGGGGCGCAAGTACGCCTTCGCGCAGGAAAACGCGCGTAACGGAAAGCTTTTTTCTCCTTCCGGTATTTCGCTGTGGCGCAAGACGGCCTGCGTCGTTGGACTTGGAAATGTTGGCCGCACTATAGCAGGACGACTGGCTGCGATGGGTATGAACGTTAAAGGCGTCAACCGCAGCTCAGTTGAACCGTCGCGCCTCAAAGAAGCGGGAATAAAAGAATCTTTTCTGCTCGACCAGCTGCGCGATGTTGTGTCCGGCTGTCGCTTTGTTGTCGCGGCTCTTGAATTCAACAACGAAACGCGCGGCTTTTTCGACGAATCGTTTTTTCGAGCAATGGACAAAAATTCGTTTTTCATAAATGTCGCGCGAGGCGGGTTGGTTGACGAAGAAGCCCTGCTCCGGGCACTTGACGAAAAGCGGCTCGCCGGAGCCGGACTCGACGTTCTTGCGGAAGAGCCACCGCACCTGGACAATCCTCTTCTGAACCATCCGCTCGTAACCCTGACCCCACACATCGGAGGTTTGACGGACGAAGCCAGAAAAGGAATTTTGGATTTTATAAAAGACAACATCGCCCGATTGGCCAGAGGTGAAGAACTGCTTTCGAAGGTTGTGTAACAGTGAAAATTATTTAAAATATGGGTGCGGCTTTTTGCCGCACCCATATTTTTATAAAAACTCGTTTTCTGACTTCAGACTTCACACCAACTCCAGTTCCAAATTCCTGTGGGCCTGAGCCAGCATAAGCTTTATGCGGTTGAGGTGCCCTACCTCTGAAGCGCCTGGGTCGTAGTCAAGGGGCACTATATTTGTCAGGGGGTAGCGGCGTTTGAGTTCTTTTATCATACCTTTACCCGTCACATGGTTGGGCAGGCAGGCGAAGGGCTGCGCGCATACGATATTGGGAGCACCCGTGTGAATCAGCTCCAGCATCTCTGCCGTTAAAAACCAGCCTTCTCCTCCGTTGTTGCCCAGGGAGAGTATGGGCGATGCCATATCCGCAAGCTCGTAAATCGTTTTTGGTGCGATAAAACGCTTGCTATTGTTAAGGGCCGCCTTCATATGCCTGCGGTAAAATTCCACAACTCTTATGCCAAGGCTTGCAACTACTTTACTGAACCAGCTTCCACCCATGTGCTTGTACTTGTATTTCTCATCCATGAAGCAGAAGAGGAAGAAGTCCAGCAAGTCTGGAACAACAGCCTCCGCACCTTCGTTTTCTAACAGAGCGACAAGGTCGTTATTGGCGGTTGGGTTGTATTTTACGAAAATCTCCCCTACGATGCCAACTTTTGGTTTTTTTATGTCCAGAATCGGTAGCTTGTCAAAGTCCGCGACAATTTGCCAGCAGTTTTCCTTGTATACTCCGCGTCCGCCATTCACAAGATCAACTTTCAGCTTTTCGTACCATCGGTCGAACAGAGCGTTGGCGGAGCCTTTTTCAGCTTCGTAAGGACGCACTGCATAGAGGACGCGCATAAGCAAATCTCCGTATATCAGCGCTTTGACGGCCCGGTCTACGGCTTTCAGGGGAAGCCGCCAGCCAGGGTGCTGTTCGTAAGGTTTTGCGGCGGCAGATATTACAGGGATTTGAGGCATGCCGGCCTTACGCAACGCCCTGCGTATAACGCCCATGTAGTTGGAGGCGCGGCATGCGCCGCCGGTCTGGCTCATGATCACAGATACGTTGTTGACGTCAAATTCCCCGGATTGCAGGGCCTTCAGGAATTGTCCCACCACGATTATGGCAGGGTAACAGGTTTCGTTATTCACATAGCGAAGCCCGATGTCCAGGACTTCTTTGTCAATGGCAGGCATTACCACGGCATTGTATCCAGCGGAGTTAAATGCCTCAGCCAGCAACCCAAAATGTATGGGAGACATTTGCGGACAAAGAATGGTATGCCTTTTCTTCATGTCTTTCGTGAATATCACCCTGCTTGTTCTGGGCTTGGGTTTTTGAATGGTGATGCCCTGCTTTTTACGCTCTTCCAAAGCCGCGAAAAGGGAGCGGATTCTTATTCGGGCAGAGCCGAGGTTGTTCACCTCGTCAATTTTTAAGCAGGTGTATATTTTGTTGGCGTCTTCCAGAATCTCCTGCACTTCTTCGGTTGTGACGGAGTCGAGTCCGCAGCCGAAAGAATTAAGCTGGACAAGTTCCAGATATTGATTTTGAGTGACAAGTGACGCCGCCGCGTACAGGCGGGAATGATAAGCCCACTGATCCCGTGCGTTGAGGGGACCATTGGCATGAGGATTCGCAAGATGAGAAACAGCATCTTCCGTAAGGACGGGTACGCCGTAATCTGCGATAAGCTGGGGGATACCGTGGTGAATTTCCGGGTCTATGTGGTACGGCCGCCCAGCCAGGATAATGCCATACTTTTTCTCTTCATTCAGCCTGGCCAGCATCTCTTCGCCTTTGCGCCTGATGTCGGCTTTAACCGCATCCGCTTCCTCGTGCGCGGCATTAAAAGCGGCCTTCAGCTCTTTTTGTGGAATTTGCGGAAATTCCGCGTAAAGCGCTTTCAGCATGGAATCAGGGTGGTTGAGGTTAAAAAACGGGTTGCGATAGTCTATGTCGAGCTCGCGTATCTCGTCTACGTTGACCTTGATGTTTTCGGGATAGCTGGTGACGATGGGACAGTTGAAGCAGTCCTCTGCGCCGATGTATTCCCGCTTTTCGTAGGATATGCAGGGGTAGAAGATGAATTTCACGCCCTGTTCAATAAGCGCCATGGCATGTCCGTGAACTAGCTTCGCAGGATAGCACACGGATTCGCTTGGCATGCTTTCCAGGCCCTTTTCATAGATAGCCCGCGTGGAATGTGGGCTTAAAACTACCCGGTATTTCAGCCTCGTGAAAAAGGTATGCCAGAAAGGATAGTTTTCGTACATGTTAAGGACGCGAAGGATACCAACGCTGCCGCGCTCGGCTTCTTCCTCCGACAGGGATTCGTAGTTGAAAATTCGGTTGTATTTATAGTCGAACAGGTTTTCACCTTTTTTTACGGCGTTTTGCGTGGCGTTCCCCAAGGGCCTTTCGCAGCGATTGCCAGAGATAAAGCGCCTGTCTCCAGTGAATTTATTGACAATAAGCATACAGTTGTTTTCGCAGAGCCTGCATCGGGTCATTTCAGATCGCACTTCCAGAGCGTTAAGTTCATCGCTGGACAGAAGTGTACTGGCAACGCCCTTCCGCTCCTTGGCTATGAGGGCCGCTCCAAAAGCTCCCATCAGCCCCGCTATATCAGGGCATACTGCTTCTCTTTCAGCTATAAGCTCAAAAGCGCGCAGCACGGCTTTGTTGTAGAATGTGCCTCCCTGGACGACTATTTTGTTCCCCAGTTCATCCGGGCTGGCGATCTTTATAACTTTCAGGAGAGCATTTTTTATGACGGAATAAGATAATCCAGCGGAGATGTCTGCCACGTCCTTCTGTACCTGTTTGAGGCGGGAATTCATAAAGATAGTGCAACGCGAACCTAGGTCAACAGGCTCTTTGGCGAGAAGGGCTATCCGGGCGAATTCGGGCACGTCTATATTTAAAGATTTCGCCAGAGTTTCCAGGAATGAGCCGCATCCAGCCGAACAGGCCTCGTTAAGAAGCACGTTATCTATGACGCCGTTTTTAATGCGCATGCACTTCATGTCCTGTCCGCCGATGTCCAAAATGAAGTCCACGTCAGGTTCAAAAAAGGCCGCCGCTTTGTAATGAGCTACGGTTTCAATTTCTCCGTGGTCGATATTCAAGGCGGCTTTCGCCAGAGCTTCTCCGTAACCCGTCACACAGGAGCCAGCAATGACAGCGCTGTCCGGCAGAACCTGATATGTTTCTTTCAGAGCGTTGACGATGACTTTCAAAGGACTGCCCAGGTTGCTGGAATAGTAGGAGTGCAGTAACTCCCCATCTTGACTGATCAACGCCAGCTTTGTGGTGGTGGAGCCTGAGTCGATACCGATGTAGACATTGCCGCTATACGTGCTGAGGTCTCTCTTCTTCACAATGGCTTTGGAGTGCCGCTCCGTGAATTTTTCCAATTCCTCGGAATTTTTGAATAGCGGATCGAGCAGGGTAACGTCGCTGACAACGACCTTATTGGTCTTCATGCTGTGGAGAAGTTCAGCAAAGGATTTTTCTTCGTATTTTTCCTGCCCGCTGCTTCCATTCAATCCGGCACTCCCATTTACTCCAATGGAAAGAGCGGCTCCTAGCGCGGCGAAAAGGTGGGAATTTTCGGGAACAACGACATTTTCTTCCTTGAGGTTCAAAGTCAGTATGAAACGCTTTCTCAGCTCCGAAAGAAAATGCAGAGGCCCGCCTAAGAACGCCACTCTGCCTCTTATGGGTTTGCCTTGGGCCAGAACGGATATAGTCTGGCTTACAACGGCTTGAAATATTGATGCAGCTAAATCCTCCCTGGCTGCTCCCTCGTTGATGAGGGGCTGAATGTCGCTTTTGGCAAAAACGCCACATCGCGCGGCAATGGGGTGAATTACCGCGTGTTTTTTTGCCAGTTCGTTGAGACCGCGTGCGTCCGTCTGGAGAAGGACGGCCATCTGGTCAATGAACGAACCTGTTCCGCCGGCGCATATGCCGTTCATGCGCTGTTCGAGGCCTCCTGCGAAATAGATGATCTTAGCGTCTTCGCCGCCGATTTCCACAGCCACATCAGCAGCAGCGACTGCTTCCACAGCGCGGGATACCGCAACGACCTCCTGTGTAAACGGCGCTCCAATCCAATCGGATATTACAAGCCCCCCGGAACCTGTTATCATCGTGGGAAACTTTATATCCCCAAACTCCGCCTGCCCCTGTGTTAAGAGGCCGTGCAGAGCCTCTCTGGTGTTGGCATGGTGCCTTTCGTACTTCCCCCAGACGATTTTGTCGTTCTGGTCAATTAATGCAAGCTTTACCGTAGTAGAGCCAATGTCAATACCTAGCCTGAATTTATCCAAAGATATTTCACTCCTTGCTGATATTTAATCAGGTTAGCATACGCTTGACTCAATATCAAATGCTACACGCATAATCCTGAGCCCCCGCTGATAGAAAATTCCCTGAAAACAATAGTATAACTCATCCTCCGAAATATGCATTATAGTTGAAAATGCTTGTTGAATTTTCCACGTGCATTTTATCAAACATGATAAAATTTAGTAACACGGTTGACACGCTAGGCAATCGCAATCGCGCCAGCGTCAGATGATTGGATATGCGTTGAGTATATAGCCGTTGGCTATTTTATGTATAAACTTCTTGCCGATGACTACTGGTGTTTCACCTTGATTCAGACTAAACGTTTGTGCAAATTGCTATAGTTACGAACTTGCTGAAGCGGTGGGCAAAACGGAGGAGGAAATTATGGGAAATATCCGTTACAAAATTGTTTTGGTTGACGACAACATTACAACTTTGACCATGGGCAGGAACATACTCAAAACATTTTACGAGATTTACCCCGCGCCGTCCGCGGGCAAACTCTTCGAAATTCTCGACAACGTTGCTGTTGATTTGATTCTAATGGACGTTGAAATGCCGGAAATGAACGGGTACGAAGCTGTGAAAAAACTTAAAGCCGACTCCCGTTTCGCCGATATTCCTGTCATATTTCTAACATCGAAAGACGATGAAAGCAGCGAGCTAGAGGGCCTTGATCTTGGAGCAGCCGACTACGTCTCCAAGCCGTTTTCAGCGCCGTTGCTGCTGAAGCGCATCGCCAATCACATTTTGATGGGCAAACAGAGAAAAGACCTGCTGGCCAGTAAAGCGACCCTTACAAACTATTCGGAAAACCTGGCCGTGATGGTGCAGGAAAAAACCCGCGAGATAGTAAACCTTCAAAACGCCATGATCACTACCTTCGCCGAGATGATGGAATTTCGGGATAAGCTTACCGGCGGGCACGTCACTCGTACCAGGCTTTATTTAAAAGCCCTTACGAACGAGCTTGTCAGGGGAGGCGTATACGCTGGTGAAGTCGCTGAGTGGGATATGGAGCTTTTTCTGGCATCGGCGCAGCTTCACGATGTTGGCAAGATTTCCGTGACAGACCTTATATTAAACAAACCCGGTCCTCTGACCGCGGAAGAATTTGAAATTATGAAAACCCACGTTGCTATGGGCGTAGACATAGTGGAAAAAATAATGCGTAACACTGACGAACATGCTTTTCTGAGCCACGCGTTACTCATTGTTGGAACGCACCATGAAAAATGGGATGGAAGCGGCTATCCCACTGGGCTGAAGGGGAAAAATATCCCTCTGGAAGGTCGGCTGATGGCCATCGCTGACGTATACGACGCGCTGATTACCGAGCGCCCGTACAAAAAGCCCCTTACCCACGCAGAGGCCAGTGCCATTATTGAAAATAGCGCCGGGAGACACTTCGACCCCGTCTTGACAGATGTGTTCCTGAAGGTAGCTGACGAGTTTAAAAAAATTTCCGAGGAGATAGTCGGCTAACGCCAGCACGAGACCTGGAGCATCCAAAATGTTCGACTATTTCTTCTAAATGTTACATCAGGATGCTCGGATACATAGCCTAAGGTGGACTTCTGCTCGTTCTTACTCTGCCGCTTTGCGAGACTATGACGAAATGCACGGTGTTGCCTCGGCTTACTCTGATTGTGATGGTCGGGGTCATTGAGTTCCATTGCGGCGAATAAACGCTAACAACGTTAGCGCCGCCGTTGCGGGCGAACTCGCAGCCGTAGGCCGAGGTATAGACAACTCTGTTAGTAGGATTTTGCCATTCTACCTCTATGTAATTTCGCGTAAAACTGCCTGGGTTGTTCAGACGGAAAGAACGCCCAGTGCGGTTGGATATTGTGATGATGCTGCTAAGCCACCGCGCTAGTCTTTGCGCTTCTCTTTCAGGAGCGCGGCTTTGGTGTATCCCCCTGTAAAGTACGGCAGACGATCCGGCGAGAATGCCGAGGATCAATATAACAATCAGCGTCTCGACCAAGGTGTAACCGGGGCGGGAAAGAAAATACCTGAAATATTTGAAACCGTGAGCATTGCTTTTTATGTTCTGGCTCATGAATCCTCAGCTGATAATTTATCAAAAAGTTGACGCACCATATATTATAATAAATTCTCATAGTTGCCTAGCCTGAATGGAGGGGTTCGGATTGAGCGCGACAGGCGGAGCTGTAAACAGCGGGTTAATAAACGTAATCAGCCACACCGACTTGGACGGGGTGGTGGCGGCGGCCGTTGCGTGGCACGCAAACCAGGCTGTGCCGGTAAAAATATCGCTGACCGGGTATGGCGAGGTAGATAATCTCATTCTTGAAGGGTTGCGGAGAGGTGATCAGGTGGTAACTCTCGACCTGTATCCGCAATTTCAAAACACTGTAGACGAAATAGACAAGATCGTCCGCGAGGGCGAGACCATAATTTTTGACCACCATCAAAGCTCGCTCGACAAAATAGGCCGCCGCTCTTGGGCAGCCGTAGACACATCCCGTTGCGCTGCTTCCGTGTATTGGCACTGGCTGATGGAGAGCGATGATGCGGCGGCGTGCTCACTTGGAAAAAACGTGGAAGCTTTGCGCGACATAGTTACAGTGGCGAATGATCGCGATCTCTGGATAAACGAAAACCCGAACGGGCGCTTGTGGCAGGCTATGGTTACGATGTGCGGCGAGCATGGCGTGTTCGCACGGCTGGCGTCTAATCCATCCGCCGTGATGACGAAGGCTGAACGTGAACTGGCGGTGCGCTTCACAGCCGCGCAGGAAGAGCGTTTCAAGCGAGCCAGAGACAGCATTGTTTTCAGCAGGACGAGCGATAAAGAGCTTGCGTTCCTCGGAGATGGACATCTTGAATTCGGGGATGCATCGGACTTCTGCGGCTCAATATTGGATGACCCGAAAGAAAAGATGGGTTCAGTTGCCATGGTGGCTCTGGCGTTCAGGAGGCCGTCAAGGGCGTGGGCCGTATCGCTACGGAGCCGCAATGGGCTGGCGGGGAGCGTGACGTCGCTGTTGAAAGACGGGCGCAATATCCGGGGCGGTGGGCATGACAACGCTGCGGCACTGTATTTCCCGGCAAGTTACAACGAGAAAAGCATCCGCGAGAGCATTCTGGCCGCGCTGGCGGCAAAAGCCGAAAGCTCGGCAGGCACGGGCGTTACGCTGGGAGATCTTTTAAAAAACTCCGCTAGGTGATATGCGGCTCAACTCAATCAATAAGGAAGAATCGTTAAATGAGTCATATGATTACTAATGTGGCGGAGAAGAATTTTAGAGCCGTTGGCTCTTTTATGGAAAAAACTGTGCGCGTAACCATCCGTTTTTTTGTTATACCAGTACAGTTTATGATTACGCAAACCGCTATAAACAAGATTGCTGCAAATTACTCTCCGTCATTACGAATAGCCAAGAAGTAAGGATACCGCAGCATAGATATATAAAGACATCCCCGGCGTGTGCCGGGGATGTCTTTATTATCTTTATTTATTTTTAGCTTTGTCGCCGGCCATTTCGAGCAGGGTTCGGCTGGACATCAGCAAGGGCATGACATCTTCCTGCCTCATCTCGCCTTTCAGGTCGTATTTCAGGCCATCGATAAGACGCGACAGCATATTCAAAACGGCGACGGCTTCGTTCTCTTCCACGTCCGGTTCCGTAACAGTTGCTTCTTCGGCTTTCAGCACGCTTTCCGCAAGAAGCTGGAAAGCCTGGTCTTTTATAGGAACCAGGGAGCGCATGCCTGCCTGCTGAAGCGCAGACGCCAGTTCGTGCGAGGCTAGGCGCTCTCCATGTACCACAAAGAACAGCGGGTTGGTTTCAAAGCTCTTGCCCCATTCAAGCAGGTCGTCACAGTCTCCATGAGCTGAAAATCCGCCTATGGTGTGTATTTTGGCCGCTACCGCCACGTCTTCTCCTGCGATACGCAGTTCAGTGGCCCCGTCCACCAGGCGTCGCCCCAATGTGCCGTAGCTCTGGTATCCAACGAAAATAACGTGGTTTTTCGGACTCCACAGGCCGTGCTTCAGGTGATGTATAATGCGTCCCCCTGTACACATGCCGCTGCCCGCGATAATTATGCCGTGATCCACGTTGTTTATTCCGCGCGATTCTTCTGCGGTTCTGACGTAGTTCAGCCCGGCGGGCGAGAAGGGATCCCGCCCCTGCGCGACAAGGCGCTGCACTTCGTCCGAGAGAGTGCCGGAGTAGCGGCGGTAAAGCTCGGTAGCTTTGATTCCCATCGGAGAGTCGAAATATATCGGAAGCTCCGGTATCAAACCGTCAATCTGCATCAGCAGAAGTTCATAAAGAATACGCTGCGCCCTGTCAACGACAAAACTTGGAATAAATACCTTGCCTTTGTCCTCAAGGGCCTGCATGATTACAGAGCGAAATTCAGCCCTGGTGTCGGCCAGATTTTTGTGCTTCCTGTTACCGTAGGTGGATTCTATAAGGACATAGTGCGCCTTTTTGAGGGCAGCGGGGGGCG
>Ga0123352_10000735_pt1 | contig 40779 bp, 28 predicted proteins | sample TergutLab28metaG_FD_89700 | JGI IMG/M metagenome (GOLD analysis project Ga0123352, IMG submission 89700) | Labiotermes labralis P1 segment gut microbial communities from Petit-Saut dam, French Guiana - Lab288 P1 | ecosystem: Host-associated > Arthropoda: Insects > Digestive system > Gut ... | reverse complement strand
GCTATCCTGGCATGTACAGATACAATGTTACCTCTTTAATAGATGTGGAGCAATGATCTTCTTGAGAAACTAATAGTTCCTAAGCTAGTCAAGAACTTCCTGCGTTTGATGGAACCCAAAGGCTCATTACTGTTTTTACAAAAGCATACTACACTTTCCTATCCTTAGGCAGATGAATACATTACAAGTCCCCCCATCATGTATAATACACGGTGGTAGGATTATTGTATCCCTGGCTTTCAGAACATACCGTCTCAACCTGTTTATGCATTTGGGCTCTTCAAATTGCATTTGTGTTATCACCAGTGCCATCTGAGATGAGCTATGGCTGTTTAATCTTCTCTTACTAGTAGCAGAGTTCAATTGGTCTTGATGCTGTTGTGATATTAGTTCAGTTGAACTGTTTCAGCACTGACTTGTCATTTGTTTGTTTGTATGCATGTGGGAGTTTAGGTCTCAGTATAATTAAATTCAGTTTGACTGAGAATTGCAGAAGTTTCTAAAAGGGAGAGAGATGAGGATATTAGAAATAAATGTCAGACTAGTGTGATCTATTTTATAACACTTTAAACCTGTTACAACAGTAATCGACATTATGTTTTCTGTCCCAGCGCTTTGAGACTTATGAGTAGTGATGACAGGCAAAACTTTTCTTGAATAAATATGGTATATATATATGTGTGTGTGTACTTTTATATAAGAATATGTCATGTGATGTGTTTTGACTTAGTACCTATTCATCTTTTTTCATTCTAAATTTTCAGTCATACAGTGTGAAGGAAGAGACCACTAGGGAGACTATGTGTAGGTGGTTTGATAATGTTAAAAAAAATAGATTGTGATAATGTGAAGTGAATTTGTGTGGCTTACGATGGTATCCAGTAAATGGCCGCCTCTTGTGAACACAGCAATGAACATTTGGGTTTGTTAAGTCACAGCTAGATGATTTTCCTCTTTTTTCCCAGGTGAAATTCTGATACAGTACCTTAAAATATGCAATTTGTCATTCTTGATCCCATTATTTGTATCATATGCCGTTACATCATATGTTCCTTCAAATATCTGTATACTTCATATGGTTACTGTGAATGAAATGTGAGGTTTGTGGTGGACAAAATGGTACTGGGCCATGTTTTTCTATGAGTATTTTGGGTTTCCCCATCAGTATCATTCACAGTGCTTCATACCTATCATCCATCATGAGTGCTTTGTAATATTTGCAACTGAAAACAACATTAAATAATACTTAAAAAATAAATGTGTCCAATACTTGACTATTATGGAACTATTCTGAATGAAGGCATCATGATGTGCTTGAAAATCATTTAGTATTACACAAACGTACGTCAGCACAATCTGTTTATTCTAGAGTAAGGCTACATGTTTTGACTAAATGTTAGTCATCTTCAAGCCCCTATACGATTTTGTTACCAGATGCTTTGTCGACTTTGGGAAGGCGGTAACGGCAAACGAACGTAACTGCAAACGAACACAACTATCCATATCAAATAAGGAAAGCAGAAATACCCCAACACCAAACCGTAATACGACAACAGTACCCCACGATTGAATATCCGGTGGAATTAACACACTGTAAAGAAAGGAATTTTTGTGCTTTGTTGTTTTAATGCTTAAACACAGTCTGAAAATAACACCTCTGTAGTTAAAACTTTTCTAGAAAGCTTTAGCTAATAAGTAATCCACAAATGTAAACACTATGGGATCCCATAGTGGACAAAGCATCTGGTAATGAAATTGTATAGGGGCCTGAAGATGACTAACATTTAGTCGAAACATGTGGCCTTACTCTAGAATAAATAGATTGTGCTGACGTACGTTTGTGTAATATTAATTGATTATGGAACTGTTGGTGAAAACTGAGGAAACGTAAGGAATGTAGCTGTTTGATTACAATAATTACTCCTTCCTGCAAATTGCAACCTCGATTTCGTTCAGAACAGCCTACCATTTCTTTAGCGAAAAGTTCCTTCCTGGGTGGTGAGATTAAACATGTTGCTACAGTGTGATTGAATTCAGCCTTACTGCAGTCAACAGACAATAGACTACTTGAACTACAGTCATTAATATTGTTAAATTGGTTGTGGAGAACCCCAAGGATGACCTCCCTGTTCGCCATATCTCATTCCTTTTGAGTTTTCATGCTGTGGATACCTGAAGACATTGATTTTTCAAGAGAAATTGTGGACAAGTTGCTGCGAATCACAGATGCTTCTGCTTTCATAAGAAACGGTCTTGAATGTGTAAAAAAGGGAACATATTCTCTGTAAAACAAGTAAGATTATGGTTAGGCATTGCAGCCAATGATTTCAAAAACTGGATAGTGTGGGTGATAAGTTAAAACAAATCTTTGTACTGAACCAGCAGTTTTCTTTGTATTTCATAAATTTTCAACCAATACAGTGACTGCCAAAAAAGTAATAAGTAAGGCCCCATGTTTTTTCTTAGCCATAACAAAGCTAGTTATGTGATATTTTGGTGATACAGACTTAAAGTTACCAGCATTTACATACAAAGTTGTAAAGACTGCAGACAAACTACTGCAGAAATGCTTCAAAGTGGAGTCAGATAGTGGATTGTTACAAACAATTTAATGTGATACAATTCCTTGTTGTCAAGAAAGAATCTGTGGGTTACATCCACAAATATCTCTGCATTGTGTGTGGAAGTCCTGCAATCAACAGAGGCACCACTGATGGTCAATGCAAGAAGGAGTGATGGCTTCCAAAACAGGATAAGAAGAGCTCCATGATTAATCTTGCTCAGGCTGTCCCATCACAGCTGTTAGTCCTGAGGTAATGCAACTTGCTGATGCGTCACTTAAGAGGATCATTGCATTACGACCCAGCAGGTGGCATGTATTCTTTCAATCAGCAAAGGAAATGCTACTCACATCATCCTTGGTCTCACATTTGAAGATGTACACATTATGGGCTCCTCAGAACCTGAAAGTCAACTACAAAACCAAGAGTTAAGCCATTTCTCCTGAGTTGTTGGCAAATTTTAAAGCTAAGGGAGAGCCCTTCTTATTCCAGATTGTTACAGCAGATGAAACTTGGATTCATTGTATTAAACTGGAGACAGAAAGCAGTCCATGGAATGGCATAAAAAAGCCAAACAGTCTTGGTCAACATTCAAGGTCATGCTTGCTGTCTTGTGGTACTGTGGAGAAGTGATTCTTGTGGCTGTGATGCCAGGAGGGGAGACAGTCAACTCTGACACCTATGTCAGGACATTCACAGACTCAGGAAGCTTTTCAAACATTTTCAACCTCAAGCATCCAACATAAAGCTTGCTTCACCATGCTAATACAAGGCCACACACAACTTTAAAGACTCAGGAGTCCATCACTAAACCTGGTTACACTGTGCTACCCTATCCTCCCAACAGCCCCAGTCTATCATCCTCATATTTCCACCTGTTTTAAGTCCTAAAGCATGGTATCTGCAGTATGATGTTAGAGATTTATGACTTTGTGATTCCTGCAGTGAGAACTTGGCTACTTGAACAAGACAAGGCATGATACTGAAAATGCATACATACACAAGGCCATAGAAATGGATGGATATTTTATATGAAAGTAGGGTCTGGAGTCAATCACTCACTCTTCATTATGCATAATTTTTATAATTTAGGAACAAATATATACTAATCAAAGATATGGGGCATTATATTATTGGCAACCCTGATAGCTCCATGACAGTTGATTGGACCATGTTGATGTGACATTTTACATTCAAAAGAACCACCTGAATCACAATATTTATTCCAACATTCACAGTATTTATTTTGTATTGAATAACCATCTGAAATTTAGCAACTAATTGGTTGGACATCTCTGTGATATTTGCTGTTGTTTTTATGTCATATAGTTTCATTAGGAGCTTCCCGGAATGTGCTTGCTTCAAAGCAAACTATGGCATTGCGTAGACAGGGTCAAGGCCCTGCAGCTACTTCTACACCGAGCCATTTAACACATTCTTCAGACTATTTTGACCCTAGTCTGTGGCGAGAGGTAAGTGTACCTAATGGGAAATAATTTTACGTGACTTACAGTGCCTGAAGGAATTCCATGAATTATTCAAAACCCTTTAATCATGCCTTGTTTCAACTTTTGTCTAGTTGTGAAACTGCAAATTCAAAACTGTATAATTTTTTTTTGAAATATATATTCATATTTGAAAACAAGAACCTGTTATTAATTTCCTTTGGGATACAGTGAGAACTCAATTGCAGCTGAATATATTGTAATTAAACTTAATTCTGGTATCATTTGTTGTTGTTGTTGTTGTTGTTGTGAATTGTAAGTTATACTACATTACGTGTTATGGAAACATTCTATTTTAGGAGCGTATTCGGGCATTCAGTAACCTGATGGATCAGTTTCATTTGCCACCAGGAAGCAATGAAAGTGACACTTCATCAAACAGAGTCCTTCTTGTCACCAGAGTTGGGAATGTTTGTTTATGCCGTAAGCTCAAAAAATGATAATTGAAACTAATTGACCATATTGTTGCATGCTTTTTAGTAAGGGTGATTTCACTTAGACTATCAACTCTGTTGATTCTTTTAAACACCCATTAAAATTTGCTGCTAAATATAGTCAATGCAGCCAGGTTTTGCTGTACCACAAAACAACTAATTTCTAACAGTCATAACATGAACTAAGAGAAACAATGGGCAAGCTGTATGTTTGCCAAACCATTCCTGCTCATTAACATTAGTCACAGAACTTTGTTTGACCTTGTGTGAATCTGGACTGTGCACCTAATGAAGTTGAATGCAATTGGCTGTTGCTTAGGGTTTGTCATTTTGCTTTTCATGTTGTAACTGAGTCACAAGGGGCATGATTCGCTGCACAAGAAAACTAATGACTTAACAATATTGTGCTGTCAGTTGTGTGTAAGATACATGTTATCTTTTAATACTGCAGTAATGGTGGTGGTGGTGGTGGTGGTGGTATTAGTAGGAGTAGTAGTAGTAATTGCAACAGCAGCAGTAGCAGTAGTGGTTGTGTTTGTGTGGATGTGGATATTGAGGCTCTTCACTCTGAAAACTAGTAGCAAAACTTTTTTTCATAATTAAAAGTATGTGTTTGTTCTTTAAATTTGTTTTGTCTATTACTGACAACAGTTTCTGTGACTGACCTATTGATGAGTTCTGCTGGCTGACATCTTCATTTGTCATGATTATGGGGGGTTGTATGCATTCACTGCAATAGCAACATGACTTTGAAACAGATGTAAATCACTCTGGATTATGAAAATTCTTATACTTAACATACTTTTTTAGTTGTTGTAGAATGGAATATCACTTACTTTGTAGGGAGAGAGTGCTTCAGCAGGCAGCGGTAAAGGTTGAGGTGGGGAGTTTTAAAGAATTAAGGACAGTGGTGTGCTTGATGTGCACGTATTTCCCTTAGCACATTAAGCAGGAAGCAGAATACGAAAACTTGCCCCAGAATTTTATGGTATGTGGTAGGACTGCTCCAAAACTGTAAATGCTTCTTGACCCAAGTTTATTTTTTAAGTTGTTTGATTGCTCCATAAATTGCATTTTTTAAATTATAAACAGGACACAATGATATAGTAACTGAAAATTAAACAAGGTAAATCAGTAGCTCGTACTGAACATTCTATGATATGCTCAGCTGAACCCTGCATAAAATTGTGTATAAATTTGATATTATACATGTTCTGTGCAGTAATATATACAAGTTAATTTATTTACAACTTACTGCACTAGTTCATTTGTAAAGGTTACTCCAGCATGCTGCAGCCATTACATATGGCCATCCTAATGGAATACATGTTACACACAGGCTATATGTAGTTAAAATGTAACATCATAATTGGTATTGTTTGTAATTATATGTACATGTGTTTTAGTATTCAGTTTACATTTTACCACATACCAGTGGTGACATATTTTGCCTATGTGTAGCCTGTGTGTAATGTGGTCTACCTGAAGATGGCTACATGTAGTGGCAGAAATGTGTTGGAGTAACCTATGTATATGAACTAATGCAATAAGTTGGAAATAAATCCACCTGTATAAAATTGTGTATGTTCAAATCCATAAAAGATGGAACAGTATTGAATAATAAGAAGTGGGGTTTTTTTTTTTGTGTATGTCAGTGTTGATGTGCCACAATACAGTGGCTGGAAGCAGAACTTAGGAGGGGATGGAATCAGCATGATATTTATCTCTTTTAGGAAAATACCAGACACATCTGTGAATGCAAACAGGGACTGTTCCTCATCACCACCTCAGCATCCTCCTCCAGGTGCATACTCACCAGTAAGCACAGCTGAAACATCCCTGTTTAGCTGGACTCCACCACTTTTATCTAGTGTACCTCATGGTAAGCCATCATATTTTACAGCTTTTTTACCAACGAAAATATACATGCTTGAGTTTCAGACTAAAAAATTTAAGTCCCTTGTAGTTTTATAGCAGATGTTCAGAGTTGGTGGACACAGTAGTGAATTTTGAAGTGAATCTTAAACAGCTGTTGTTTTGCATACTGATTTTTTAATGTATTTAGCTGAGGGAGGCTAATTATAATTTAAATACTCTCAGGTGAATGCTTTTACTGTGTTCATTTCTGTCAAATGTTTTGTGTATAAAAGATTACCCATTCATTTGTCAAGTGAATGGTTTAATATTTCCAGTGCAGAGAGAGTTGGGTGCGTCCAGGCAAGAGCATGACATAGGACCAGCGAACCAACCTGAAAAAGAAGAACAAAAACAAAGAAAAGATAACAGGTAACTTTGTGCTCATCACCTTACCTTATACAGTTCAAATTAATGTAATGTAACATTTGTTGTGTTTATGAAGGTTGGCTTGTTTGTTAAAAGTAACCAGAACTCATTACATTCCTTATTTCTGTCATATACAGTAAAACCTCATTAATTGAATTTTGATTAATTCAAAATACAAGTTAATTTGAAGCATACATCATTCCCCAACTGAAAGTATAATTTAAAGTGTTAATTCAAAAATGGTTAGTTTTTAATTCAAAGCAGTTTCCCAGTCCAACACTGACTAAAATTTATATTGTTTGAAATTACATTAGCATGGACTGGTGTTATGTAAACAAAAATCGCAGTAGTATGTTCATTTTACGCCCCTCATAATTCTTCCAGCCATGTAAAATGCAATTGTGCTTGAGTGGGTTTCCTGTTGAACATCAAACCTACTTGAGGCAAACAAGGCACATGCCAAGTTGTTATGTGTTCTGCTGGCTGCTGTGAGATTCAAGACAAAGAAGGTGCAACTTTCATGCATTGAAAAATGCCATGACATTTCACATATTGTATTTTGAATGTTTTATTCCTCACAGTGCAGAAAGTGTGAGTGAAAAGAAGAGTAAAATGTGGTTAAGACAGTAGCATGAAAATCAGATGTCTTTACAGAAGTGGACCAAAGTAAAGGAAGTACAAGTGAAATAGCCCAGGAATATGAAATCCTACTCTCCACTCTGTTGACATATTTAGAAAGTGGGGATTCCATTCAACAGCAGGCTTTTCATGGGATGGTATTTCAGAACACTTGATAATATGTGGAGCAAAGCATGGCGATATGAAAAATGAGCTGTTTTAATTGTTTTGCCATGCTTGATAGAACAGTACTGCAGTAGATGGCCAGAAGGTGAAAAGGAAGTGTGATGAAATATGCCTGTAGATGGGCATTGATTTTAACTGCTCCACAGGATGACTGTACCAGTTTTAAGGAGATGGAACATCACATTACAATCAATGAGCAGAAAAGATGCTTCAGCAGATGTTGATTTTGCATGTAAGTGGCAAGAACATGTAAAACTAATCTTTACCCAGTATTCCTCAAAGGGAATTTTAAATCTAAATGAATTAGCACTTTTTTGTAATGGGCACATGACGGGGACTCTGACGTTCAAAGGTGAGAAATGTCAGTGAGGGTAAGGGTAAGACAGAGTGATGATCTTGTGTTGCAGGGCTGGTGGCAGTGAAATACTTCATCAATTAATTGCTAGTAAGTTTGAAAAGCCGTTCCTCTAAAGATTTGGGGCATTACCCATGTTACTACAAATCATAAAGAAAATGCTTGAATGCCTGGAAGATTGTTTATAGAGAGTGACTGATCTCTTTGGAAAGGAGAATGGCATGCCTGAACAGGAATGTGCTTGCTCTGTGGAGCTTTGTGCTGCCCACAATGACGAGAGCATTTCCTTAAAACCTACTGCCAAACACCACCACTTACATGCAGCCACTGGACCGCATATCATATACTGTGTAAAACAAGCATCCTGAAGGAATGTGGTACTTTTCTTGTTGCAAGAAGTAACAGGAATTTTCCTGCAGAAAATGTAAGAAAATGGAATATTATGGATAGCGTACAAGTTGTTTCAGTGGCATGGAAGTCCATCAGAGCTGCTTTGTGAAATGTGGCTTCAGCACTGCAAATTTAGTCATCACCAACAGTTATGAAGAAAACTGAATGGGTTTAATGCAATGCTGCATTGATTGCCCCAGTACTTTTGACAGGTTTCTTAATGTCAACAAATTTGTCCCTAAATCTGATGATTAGCCAACAAGTTTGGACAGCCCTGGCCCCAGCTCCATGCATGTAATGGGACAGGATGAGAGAAGACAGAGGAAATCTGGCTACTTACCACCTGACTACCTCATGAAGATTCTCTAACAGCAATTTTGATACTGAAATCAGTTGGAAGTTTAATGCATATGAGAGAACTGTATAAGCTATGGATGAACTGCAAGATTTTATGTCTGAAGTGTCTAAAAACAATATGAAACAAAGGTCAATTAACTCCTATTTTAAGAAATAGTGAATGCAGATCTAAGTTTGAAAAACATGAAGATTTTTTACAGGCTTGTTGTCTATGTGTAAATTGTACATTTGTTACAGGTGTGTAAAAAAATTAATTTCTAGTTATGCTGCTATATAAAAAAATCATAGATTATGTTCCTTTGTGATGGTAACTAACCTCATACCAGATAAGCATGCATTGAAAATAAAAATTAGGTTATTTGAAGTCATATAATACAAAGCACAATTTTTTTATCATGAACCTAACAAATTAGTGAGGTTTTGCTGTAATTATTGTTGGCCACAATGTCTTAGGTGACATCAATAACTTGTGATAAGAAGATAGAAAATTTGCCAGTTTCTGCAGTGTTTAGGTTTATTATTCTGTTTTATAACTGTTAAAATATTTTGTAGTGTACATCACGTTAGCCTCTATTTTTGAGGGTGGATGGTTAACAACTTCTTTTATGTGGGTTCCACTGGCATTGTATTTGCTTACCACAACTTTTTTTTTTTTTTCGTAGCTCAACAGATGACAGAAGTAAGCCTTCCGGAACATCTTGATTTAATGTGCAATTGCTGTGATACTGTGTTTTATTTTCTATGTAATTACTTTCCTCTTGTATGGACATACCATGTCTGTCATTAGAGATTCTCAAATCTTTGTTGTTACCACCTGCTGCAGATAAATTTATTGTTCTAAGAAGTATGTATAATATACTAAATTGACTGGTTGGCATCTGTGGTTATCTTAGTGTCAGCATTCCAGTACAAAATTCAGGGAGCTAGATCAAAGCCATAGGAAGAAGTCTCAAGGATTGTAGAGGTAGCAACACTTGTGGCTTCCATCTTTGTGGTTGCTGTTGTATTCCCCTCTAGTCCTCTCATGCCTACATCAATCAGCACAAAATGCTTGTCATTAACGAAGTCATATGGTTATAACTATGAACATGTATGTGAATGAATGGTTTGGTGACTGGACAGCTAAAGTGTGACACTGCAAGAGAGGTGTGGATAGGATAAATCCTTGACTTCAGTAATGTTTCTGTTATTTCATAAATTACTTTCAGCATGAAATTATGGTTTGTGCTGTAAATGTACAGTTTGCAGTTCATAAATACAAAGTGACAGAAAATTTATGTAATTTTCTTTCTACAGATTCAAAACTTATTGCAAGTTGTTTGAGTGACTAGATGCCCATAATTTCTTATGGCAGCCAGCATCATGTATAACAAATGTCTGACACTTTATATTGTGTGATATATTTTAATGTCTGATGTAGCAGTGATAGTGAAATGGCTATAAATTTATTTCTTGAGACACTACAGTTTTTACTAAAATATGAGTAGCTAAATGACATCATATTCTGCACAAGAAAGTGCATGCTTTATACTACAGTGTGGTATTTTGAACATAAATCCTATAATTTACCTATTAATGTGAAATCCATTGCCATGGGCTAGTTACTTAAAACTAATGACTGATTTTGAAATGTTACTTTTATGTGAGGTGTTCTGGAAGAGAAAATATCTGGAATGCTTATGCTAGGAAGCCACTGCTTAATATTAATGAAGGACATTGTCAGCCTCCAAGCAGTGATAGATTATATTAGGAAAGGTTAGTGTATAGTTTTCTCTTCTCTGCAAAGCAGATGAACCTGAAGCCCATGCGTGTAAATTATTAAGAGCTCTTGATATTTAGAGTGACAGTACTCACATTGTGGTGCAATGTGTGATGAAAGAGTTGCCTTGCATCAGAATCACAGTTCTGTAACAAGTGTGTACTCAGTTACATCTGTCATTATGGGACATGCGGTGATAGAAAATGAATGGATGGTTGGCCACTTGCTTAATGTCTTTTAACAGACTAAATATCCTATTGCAGCTAACAGAATCAGAAGTGATCATAGCAGTTGGTAACTGGGGTGGCTGCAGTCCGTAAACACAAGGTGTGGAAATGTTGGTACATAGTTCCTTATAGCTCAGTGAATAGTATACTTAGAATGTGTTGAAATCTTAATCAGAATTCACAGAACTTGGCTATCAGAAATCATTTTTATTTTATACCTAAGTGAAAATTTTTGTTGTTTACCATTCAGATGGGCCACTAAACTTGGCAAGAAAGAGTACAGTTTACTAAGTACAAATTGTTGCTGGATGGCATCGTCTTGTGTAGTGCATGATAGCAAAGTTACGCTGCATATAAAGATACCAGACGGCCTTGTCTGATGTAACACATGATAGCAAAGTTGTATTGCATCTAGTCAATACCCAGTGTCGACAGGTATGTATCTCCAATCACTGTTCCCTCTACAAGAAACTCCTACCCTTCCTCTTCCTTGTCATTTTGACTAGGATGCTGTGATAAGTTGGGAGCTTTCATAAAGGCATCATTGAGGAAATAATTGCAGTACACCTAATGTGAACGGATTGTTTACATTTATAATTTACTTGTAATCAGACCTGTGATTCTGTCTCTGGCTTTAAGGAAGTGAGAATGTGGATGCCAGTAATCCACTTCTGACTTCTGACCTGACCATATGAGCTTGGCTACACCTGCATTGTTCACTGTTCCTATCAGACCTTAACAGCTATCACATGATGTCTTAGGCTGTGTTATTTGTGTTAGCATCTGTTTTTTATGTGACATGGTTCCATGAATTTCCACCATGTGTATTGGAGAACAGTGCACAAACTTTGTTGCTGGGAAATAGTAATCTCTTAAGAACCTTGAAAACGAGAATGTCTGGTGGTATGGACATTGTACCTACAGGAAGCAGCAGATGGGAACTGTGTTGGTCATTACTTCCATCTCAAGCAGCATACAAATGACTGCTGCTACCAGCTTGATGGCCTAGCTTATGCTTCCTGGAAGCATGTACCCATGTACTCCAGTACAACACAAACCTATTATTTTACTTTAAACTTGTGTCAAATATTGACTTCCCTTTTGGCCAAAACATAATTATGTATACAAAACCAAGTAACATTGGAAAAACCCAGTGTTCTTCCCAGGATTGTGTAACTCAGTAGGAACCTTGTGATTTTTACTACAAGAATTGGTTTAATGTATGTGCCTTGTGTGTGGGGATATTTAAATTTTCCTACAGCAATAAACGTGTAAGAACTAAGTGTCACTAATATGTGTATTCCCATACATAGGTACTGTTTCAGTGAGGTTTTGTTAGCTAGACTGAGCTTGAACCACAGGTATTTGTTAGACTCGGTTACACACCTTGTTGTTACATATGCTTTTGATCTAACTATATCAAGTACATCAGTCATTGTGTTTCCAGATGAATATGAATAGCATTTCCTTGTGCAACTCTGCTTGTGTCCCGCAACCATAAAGTAGCATTCCCAAAATTAGTCGTTATTGAACTAAGAATTTTCGTTATTCCTTGGTTACAGTGCTTTAAATCTTCATTGAAATATGTGTAAGCTAGTTAATTTTAATACCATCATTTTAGCACATGAGTCTGTCCCCTTCCTCAACAGTTTATTTCATTATCATTTATTCATGATAAAAGAATGAGGTTCTTACAGAATCATGTTAGTACAAAATTCTTGTAAGCTAAAAATCTCAAGGTGGAGGTTGCATGTGTAAGAAAATTGCTGCATTGTGTCAGGCATCCATGCGTAATAAGTTATATGAAATATGTGTAACTCTTTACATCTCTCACTTAAAAGATGTTTGCCAGAAGGTGGGTATATTGAGGTGCTGAGTGTGATTTGATGTGACTGTTATACCTGAATAATTTTAAACCTCATATTCTCACCATCAGTTCCATGAGATACTACTAAAGAAAAAGCATAGAAATTGTGGAGTATAAATGTGTTTAATCTGCAAATAGAGTTATGCAGATACTGCTGTTATCTTTAATACAGAATGCATTACAGTATTGCTTGTATGTGATAATAATTAGAATATAAAAATTTTATATCCCATTTAAAATCTATAATATGAAATACACTTTTACTCTTTTCCTATATTGTGTGATTATTCTAAAATGCAGTGAAATATTTACTTATTTTTTCTATGAGGGACAGTGGATTATAAGTTAAGGCAGAGGAAATCCTTAAACAAATGGACAGAAACCTTTAACAATTAAATCACTTATTATACAGAGGATGCAAAAATGTATGGGCAGGAGTAAACATAGCAGAGCATTTGGGTTCTGAACATGGCTAAATGGTTCGGTCATCAACTCAGCAGTGACAGATGCACTGCTTAAGTGCAAGGTTTACGTAAACTTTATTAGTACAATTGTGACCCGTAAACACAGTTACAGAAATAGCTATGTTTTACATACTGACTCTCATTGGTAAGCTCTTGTGACTGAAATATCCAGTTTGTACTACAGTGAGGGAGCAATGTGTAATAAGGTCCCTAATATTGAAATTCAGAATAGATCTACAAGAAAGTTTCGCATGATAATGGACTGTGTTAGTACTGCAACTGACCACTCATTTCCATCCACTGCAGAATTTAAGACAACAGGGACCTTTGTCTGCTGGTCCTCTACTTTTCATGGTATAGGAAAACTTTATCTCCATCTTTGCTGTAGCGGTACACTTAAAAGTAATTAAGATTATTTGCTAGTTGATACCATCAAACATTTTTTGATTATGAATAATTTCCAAAATTATAGTAATTTTCATCCAGACTACTGTAATTAATTATTTTTCTTGGATTCAAACATATTTCATTCCTCACGTATCAAAACGTGTGGATCAAAGGGGTGTTTTCTATCCATTCAACCATTATGTAGAGAGAATATTGAGTGTGGTACAGTGGAATTAACTGTGATTATTACCCCTCTTCTGGGATATGATACAATGTAGTCTGGTAGAAATTTGTCAGTTTTTAGGGTGTTCATATCTGTGAACTAATTGTTAAAATTCAGAAAATAACCAACAAATGCCTATATTAAAATGTAATTTTACAATTAAAGAACTACAACTCCCATATGTTTCGACCCTTTTGGGGCATCCTCAGGGAGTGTACATAAATGTGTGTATAAAATGTAGATTATAAATAGATGAAATAAAGTAAAATTGTATTAAAAGCATTTATTACAATTTTAACTTGGTTCATCTACATTTTATACACATATAGTGCTTTAATTGCAAAAACTTTACATTGTAATATAGAGCATTTGTTGGTATTTGCTTGAAATTGTCGGTGTTTGGAGGTAGAACAATAAGACTTATGCTTATAACCTATTGGTATAAGGACAGGGTTGACTGTGGCAGGATTCTATGCAAGCCTGTAGAAAGATGGGGGAGGAAAAGAGTGGAGCTCCTACCCTGAACATGGAGGCAGCAGGTTTGTTAAAAACAATGGTGAATTTCTTCCACGCTACATGGCATGTCCCAGAACACAGTGTTTTTTGTTGTATTAGGTACACTATTTCTGATCCTGAATTACAAAAGAAGGCACATGTCTGTAGTTGTATTAATATATTTATCTTATTGTCTTCTGTCTTCAAGTTCGGTATCTCCTTCTGGTATGTCATTTGGAATTTGCAACAATATACACTGGTTTAGATAAAAGAACAAGTGAGATGTGTAATTCACTGTATGTACTACGGTTTAGATACACATACCTATGATGTATGAGTAAAGAAATATTCAAATGACCATGTATTTCATTTTCTGTGCATATGAAACTTTAGGTTTAAGCTAGCTGTTATATGTCATTCTAAAAACATTCAGGCATTAGAAATGTAATGTTGACTGATGAAGGTATAAAAGCTGTGGTGTAAAGTTCTTGTGTTTCTAACATTCCTGTAATGTATTTTTATTGATACACATAAAAATATGTATTAGCAGTAGACATGTCTGTAGATTGTTCTTAGTTGTAAACATATTTCCATGTCTTATTGTGCTTGATGCCTCTCCTGAATCTGTGATATTACATTCTGAATATCTTTATCATTTATTGTCTTTTTTACTGTAAATTTTGAAGCGATAAAATATATCATTTAAATGCAGGAATGTGTATTGGCATTACAGAAGCAAGACATTCTTTAGGGTAGAACCCTTTTTCACTGACTTGTTTGTTTGTATGTTTGTTTGTTTTTATTTACAACAGATTGCCTACTTAACACCCGCTTCACTTAGCTGTATCTGGATTACAGAATGGCTCTTTGGAATTGTATGTATAGTTTTGTTCGGAGGGTTCGGGGAGAACATTTTTTGTGGTCCTGTTGAAGGTGGTATTTACTGTTATAGATGGAGCTGCCGATTAGTCTCACAAGTCTTAGGAACAAAACGGCACAATTTAAAGTAGCGTTAAGATTATGCTTAATTTGTGCAAATTCTTGTTTCAGAATTACTCATAACTCTGTATATGACATATTTATAATGTTTTGTTGGGTAATTCAGTATGTTACGCATATTTTGTATGTTATGACTTCCAGATCCTACTGTCATTCTTGAAAACTTGGATCTATGATGTATGTGTAAGTATGTACAGAGTGCGATCCGTAAGTTTTAGGACTGATTTTTTTTTTAAATAACAGAACTAGAGTGATCTATCAGTCAACCAACTAAGTACTATCAACATTCTTCCGTTCGCACACCGAGTTTCATTTGTGTATCTTCGACAATACGAGTTATAACTTGTCTTGTAAAGTCAGTGTTCTTTATACGTCATGGATGGTGGAAATGAACAGAGAGTTTCCATAAAATTTTGTTTCAAAGCTGGTCTGTCTGCGACAGAAACACTAGTTTTGGTGCAAAAGGGTTATAGAAATGAGGCTCTGAACCAATCAAATTGATTTCGAGATGGAAGGCTGGAAGAAGTTGGCAAGAAAGGTGGCCATCCAAAATCGACTCTGAGGTAAACATTGTTGCTGTTTGCTGATTTGGTCAAAAGTGACTGCTCAGTCACATCAAGAATGATAGCAGAATCTTTGAACATCCCCAAGACTGTAGTTCTTCAGATTCTGAAAGAGGATTTGGGAAAGAGAAAGTTGTGTGCACGTTTTGTTCCACACTTCTTGACACCTGAGGAAGGGGAAGATCGAGTCACATCTTGCCAAGACATTATCGCGATGGCCAATGCAGAAAAAAAAATTTTTAACAAAATTTTTATGGGAGATGAGACCTGGTGTTTTGCATATGACCCCGAAACAAAGCAACAGAGTTCTGAATGGGTTGGTGAGACATCCCCTTGGCCAAAGAACTTGAAATTCCAAAGGTTCCTCATCAAGAACATGTTGATTATTTTTTTCAACTCTCAAGGCACAGTGCACAAAGAATTCATACCAGGGTGAAAAAGAGTAAATGCAGAATTTTATGAAGGAGTAATTGATCGCCTCCTGAAACGCATTCAGCAGGTTCGTTCAGCTGCATTCTGCTGTCGAGATTTTTTCTTGTTGCCCGATAATGCACCCACCCACAAAGCTGCAAGTGTTTGCCAATTTTGACCCAAAAAATGTTACAACCCTTTATCACCCCCTGTACTCTCCAGTTTTATCTCCGCCAGACTATTTTCTATTCCCAAGTTGAAAATGAAGTTAAAAGGACTCCACTTTGCAGATGTTGCTGAGATCCAAGAAGCCGTAACTGATGAGTTAAAGAAGGTCCAAAAAGAGAAATTTTCGACAGCTCTTTAGAAACTGTATGACAGCACAAAAGCCTGTATATATGCCAATGGAGCTTATTTTGAATAAAGAGGTATGTGTCTTCGATTTAAAAAAAAAAACAGACCTAAAACTTTGGACTGCTCTGTGTATGAGATGTATGTAATATCTAGACCCCCCCATTAGCCACATCATTGGTCATAATGCCCAGGTGACAGAACATGAGGCAGCACAGTGCGAATCAGCTGTGATGTTCCGCCGTGTCGTCGTTTAATTGGTTCGCAAATGACATCGCGGAAGAAAACTCTTTAGCAACGATTGTGAGGAACCTCAAATCTGAACATTCAAGTCTCCCGGGGTGTAAGTGACCAATCACGGATTACGATTGACCAATAATGGCACATCTGGAGTATAGCAACACGGTCTTTACAACGTGTCTTGGTAGAGAACTACAAATCTTGTTGACACTTGCGAGATCGTGTATGTAATCCGTGATCAGAACGTCAATCGTATGAATCTGTGGGCGTAGCTGTCAAAATAGAGCACAGATCATAGAACAGAGGTTTGTTCTGTGGTTTCAGGCCACAGATCAAATGTGACCGTAAATTACGCTGCGGGTTAGACGTCTCAAGTAATGGCTGCTGGTGTGTTTGTGTCGTATCTCCCAAATGAGATTTTAGAATATATTCTTCAGAGTGAAGTATTATCCACCGTAGATGTGTGCAACTTTGGTTTAACGTGTAGAAAATTTAGAAATTTAGTAAGTGGCAGTAACAAGCTATGGAAAACGAAGTTCTTTCAGCGGTAAGTTCCCCCTAAAAGCGTTGAAAATACACGAGCCAAATAAGTGGAACTCTAGTTTGGCCGCGGCTGTGATCGTGACGTTAAAGTAATGGGAGGACAGTAAGTGGATTTATTTTTGTTGCGAGGTGTACTATTATTACCACGGTTCATAGCTTGTTTTCTTTTGGGTCTAAGAACACCCGTTCCGTCTCAGCTTTACAAAAAAAAATGCTGTCATTGTCTCTGTCATTTCGAGTGCACTATTCACTTTCAGAATTGAGGCTGATTATTAATTCGTCTATAACGTGCAGCACAAGCATCCCATTGTTATCTCCAGCTAGGCAGCATTTGCAGTCTGAAGTAACTTTTGCAGTGACAGATTTGTTCCTTTTTATTTTGACCACGCAAGTTCTTGGGCTTTAAGTCACACGTTTTTGGAGGAGGGCTAACAGTGTGCCAGAGGCCTGACAAAATTCTGTCTTATCTCTCTTTATCTCTGACTTCAGTAGGAGAATGAGGGTATAGAAATTGTGTTCTGAAAGTATAGTGTCAGTGTTTTGTCACTTTGGATGCAGTGATGTGGTGTGGTATCTAAGGCAGGGACGACATTGGGGTACAGTGTATAGACTGCAGTTCTCAGAATTGTTACTGTTATTTGGCCATGATAATTCCCTGTTGCAAAACCTGACATATATTAATTTGCCACTGGGTAGTAAGTCATTGGTGTCCCTGACATGTGATAAAGTTAGCTGTTTTTCGAATTCCCGTAACATAACCATCTTGCCAGCACTTTGTGCATATTAGGTTGTTGTTGACCCATGTTTCATCACTGACAGTATCTCCCTTATGATCAGCATTTTGTTTTGATTGGCACGTCCTCCATCTAACTGACCTCACTCTAGTGCAAAGGTTATGAATGAGTGGAACTGTGCCTCTTTTCCCCATGTATGCTTTCATTGTTTGGACAGGAATGACTTTACACCTTCAATTTGTATCATCGTTTATCCACAAAGGTCTCGTGGTTCTTTTAGAACTACCAACACATTTTCTGTTCCATGGAAAATATAGGTATTCTTTCATAAATGGTAGAAGGTTTTGTATGATTGACATTTTTTTCTCTTTCATTTCGAGACTGTTGGTTGTGGTGTTAATAACGCATTTGTTAAAATCATCTTTGTGCACAACATTGTGGGAAATTATTATTTTTTCTGGTGATTACAAGCAACCTTTGATACTGTTTTCTGTTGTTCTTTTATGTTTGTTTATGAATACCTGTATAGCACTCCACGCCATTCCATCACGTGTTTCTTCTGTCTGTTTATTTGCTTACTGGTAATAATCAGTGTTTTTGCCTTCGTGTCTGGTGTATTTGTATATAACTTTGTCTGTTAGTTCCATACTCTCGTGTATCTAAGTTGGCTATTGTACAGAATACAGTACAATACTATTGCACTGCATACATGACACTGTTCTATAACAAATACACATATAAAGGCCTTTAACAGATTTACTGCACTGTCTGTAATATACATTTGTATTGGATTGGAAACAGTAACAGGCTCAGCTTGACTGTACTTATGGAATGTGTTTTCTGAATTCATACTAGGTACCTCTCTTCTGCTTTATCATAGAATGACTCACCTACTTTCCTGCCTACCCTTATTCTTGCTGGAGTTGCTACATCCCTTAAATGTGGTCACAGGTGCCAAGCCATTTTTGTTTTTATTCTCTGTGGACTAAAATTGGATATTAATTAAAGTAATTATTTTAAACAAAATTAAAAACCGTTTCCTCTGCCGCTGAGTTGGTGTAATTTTATTCAGGTCAGTATAAGTACAAAGAAATTTACAGTTATTAGAGCATTAAGTGTTATGAAGATTTCTGTCTTCTGTTGTCTTTGATCTACAGGGAGGTCACAGGTTTCTCAGAAATGTTAGTAGGTGTCCAGCAGAGTGTGATGTTACATTCCATAAGACCACATGGTTTATAGTTATTGCTTTTAGAACCACAGGTCATGCAGGTGTTGTGAAGTTAGTAAACATGAGCTGATGTTAATTTGGGTCTGAATTAAAACACTGATCATGGTAATGCAGGATTACATACTTGTGAAATGTGAGGTTACTTAATATATGTGTGTACTGTCAAACTTTATGTATGTAATCATTAGTTGGGAACTGTTCATAATTTTTTATGCTTGTTGACAACTGTATGCTTAGTTGTTCCTGTGACATGTTTAATGAACAGTATATACTCTGAACAGTTGCAAACATCATTAACCCTTCAGTGCTGAAAGTCGACTATAATACACATGCAGTGTGATGCTGGGAAAATTAAACAGCCACTGAAGTCATTGGCCAGGTACATGCAAAGTAATGGGTGGCCATTTAAATCCCACATCTTTTGCACAGGACTGTGGACAGTTAATTCTGGCTCCAGAGGGTTAAATAAATCAATAATAAACAAATCACAGGCCATGGTTGGTTCCTCAGTATACCTGCCATTCTGTCTGAATGTCTAAAGAAATATATTTACAGAATTTCATCGTCGTTTCTCTGTCATCATTAAAAAGTTCTTGAACCAGTTGTGTTCAGAAGGAAATGTTCAAATTAATTTTCAGTGTTGTCCAAGTGTTGTTCTCTTAATGTTTAGTGTTTGTGACAATTTTGTTGTTGCAGAAACTCAATATGAGCATAAACAGTTTTGAATCATGGCTTGAATCCTAGCAATTTCAAGGCTCCCTCATATAAAACTGTTATGTTCTTGGAAAACTTTTTTTTATTGTAAATTATTTTAAAGTTTCCTTGAAACTCTATGAGTGCACTTCATGTCCAGGATTCTTGCTGGCTTGATATTTGCCATTTATTCATCGTGTATGCAGCTAGTAACATGAAACAACAAGAATAGTTACTTTAAACATATTTGAAATTTATTTTCGTTTAATGGTCAGATATTTCTCATCTGGGTTTCATTTGGATTTGAGACACAGTCATCAACTGAGATATAATAATATCAAGTTGCCAGATAACATATCCACAGGATGGTTTAATTATAGGTATACTTGAGTTCCATCTTCATACAGTTCCTTTAAATGGGCAGTTTTTTTTTTCGGTATATTTTAAGTGGAAGAAACTCTTCCTTCGTATTCATTACTGTATGTTTGTTATAAGGGATGGTTAACTGTCTGTCTTTTGTCCATAAGGTGGCCAGATTTACAAGATGCCTGTGACCATCAAAGATCTTACTCTTGGCAATGCCTGTACCAAATTCGATTTCGCTTTAGGAGGGAGGTTCAGCAGCTGTTGGCGGGGATGTCATGCAGGTTCCACAAGAGAGAAGAGATTTCCAATTCAGAACTTTGTGATTTTGGTAAAATTATGCAGGAATATGAATATGGTTATGCTTTTATGGTAAATGAGCTCATGAACGTCACATATGATGATGATGTGTAAGTATGGGTTTTAAAGTATTTTATTTGCCATTCCCTTCACTAAAGTTTAGGAGCTAAATTTTGTCACTGCGCAAGAATAATGATTATTGTGATGGTGTTACTTGTTTAAAACAAGTTAATTTTTAGCCATCAAAATATAAATGGTTTAAAATAATTCGCGTGTGATCTGTTATATTGTGTGGAGGGGGGAGGGAAGAATTTCAGTCTTCAACTTTAGGCAAAAAAGCAAAGGAGGTTGAAAGGTAGCATGTCTAATCATATTAGGTGAGTTTGAAATAAAGCATGATTTTTTCAGGATTGGATTCTAATTCTAACCAATATAAACTCTTTAGTGAAACTGCATTTAGCTTTAATTATTACCAACAAAACACAAAACATAAAATAAATGAAAGTAAGTGTAAATTAAATTTAAGAGTCAAGTTAGGATATAATCTTCCATGAGTACAGAATTTTTGTATGTGTGATAAGTTGTGATCGCTTGGAAGAAAATGAATATTTTGCATATGATACTTTTCTGCATGTTGTGGTGTTTTCTTCCAACAGTCTGCATCCAGTTAGTACATGCTGGTAAGCATCCTGTGCCAGACCATAGTGCAAGTACAGTAGACCATCACTGACAAAATTGATTTCCTTACCTTGTTTCTATTTTATGAATTGTTCTGCACGGCTCCTTGACTGTTGTTTGAATTCTTCATTATTGTGATTGATCTTAGTTACTATATGCCCCAAAATTGTTTGTTGGAATGTGGTTAATATATTTTCTGAATGTAAGTTTTGGCCATCTAGTCACTGGTTCTAAGTATGTCTGTGAAGGTTTTCACGTTATGCTCAAACTTTTGTTCACATTGTGGATCGAGACTTAGAGGTTGGCCAGAAGTGTACAAAATTGTGAAGGTTTTTAAATGTTTGTGGTAAAGGTTGTGTCACTTCATTACATGTGTCAAATACAAGGGTTAGTACAGTTCAAGTATATTTTCCTGACTGTTTTGTCATTGGCAGGTATTCAAATTTGACACAGAAGTACTATGCAGAGAAGGTAATGCGTTTTGTTCAGCAACAGCATTTGAAAAAAGAGTGGCAAGATTTTCTGGCTCTGGATCTTGAAGATCAGTTACTGGAAAGGGGAGCAGTGCTGGTAGCACAGTGGTGTCAGCCAATGGTGAAAGTGACATACAGTGACATAGCAGCCGAACTGGATAATATTGTTCTTGAAGTGAAAAGAAAATTGTTTATGGATCATGAAAACCATCCAATATTTCATGCTGATCCTGAGAAACTGAAGTCATGGAGAAACAGGAATATCAGTGGCAATCAGTGGAAACCATTTGAATCTCAACAGATTATTTCAGCAATGTGCTCTGTACTGTTTCAGGATATGGGTTTTCATGGCAATAATGAGATGTACTATTCAGCAGTAAACTGCTACATCAATAAGGTTTGAACATATATTATAAAACTATTTCATATAATATGATAGATTTGGCAGGGCATTTTCACTTAACAGTTTTCTCTGAAACAGGTCTTTCATATAGCGCCATTTAGTTCATAGTTATTTTAGATCAAGTTTTTAGGCTGTAGCTTGTATACTGAGAATAGAGAAGTTATAAGGATTTCACAGTGGTCTGCAGAAACGTAAGCTTCATGTATATTTTCTTAGCACTACCATAAAATGAAATTGCGTATGAAGCTGTTATTTAGAAAGATGAAGCTGTAGAAGTTGTAATAATGTTATATTTTTTGAACAGCTGCATCATGGTATACTCTTGTAATCTAATCTGATGTGAGAAGTTAACATGAAGTTGAATTTACGTTTGTTATTGTGAACAGGTACTGGAGGATCGTAGAGGAATTCCAATCACTTTAAGTATTGTGTTTGAAAGTGTGGCACGGAGGCTTGGAGTGAAGTGTGAGCCTGTTAGTTTTCCAGCCCACTTTCTACTCCGTTGGAGAGAGAAATACAAGTAAGAGTAAAGGAAGTAATTTTTATTCAGCTGTTACTACACAAATGCTCATGTTTTCATTCAGATGTGTGATGATTTTTAAAAAAAACATGGTTTAGGTGATAATGAGGAACTTGTGTTTTGTTAAACTCGCTATATACTGTAATTTGTAGTAAATTTTAACAGAATATTTGTGTTTATTGGTTTAATATCGTTTGTTTATTTCACTTGAATTATGCTTGAAATAAGGTTACTTTACATGATAGTTGAAACTCGGAATCAAGTGTGTGTTGAAGACAGTCATAATTATTCATAATTATTAAATTTAAGGCGTTAATAGGTGGTGCAAAAAAATACCACACTATGTGAGGAAGTTAGTAATGATGTATTTTTCATGTGTTAATGGAATGGCCATTTTAAAGCTTTCCTTTATGTTGAAAATTTATTGGGATTATTGTTACATTTTGGGCTAAGTCAGACTGGTTATCAAAAGATGTTTACATTTATAGCACTGAAGAATCTGGAGGAGAATTAAGTCCTTACTACTACATAGACGTGTTCAATGGTGGGCAGTTTCTTACAAAACGCAGCTGTCCTCGCTACTCACCTGACAGTCAGTGTCCTATGCGAGGGATGAGTGTCAGCCCTGCCACTCCTCTTCAGGTAATTGTGGCTTTCACAAACTGATCATCAGTGCTTATCCATTATTGGCCCAGTTCAGCAATCAGAGCAATGTAAAATGAACTCACCATTTAAGACTTCTTTTGGGAGCAGTAGATTCCACCAGTGAACTGAGAAAAATCTTAAACCAGAGGAAATTTAACCCACAGTTGAATGACTTGGGATCTTTGAAACACAACATAAAATGAGGGAGAAAACCTGAATTGTAAATTTTAATTTTTGAGCTGTTGGCTGCTTGTGCAGCATTTGTCACCCATGGGTTTTTATGCTTATCATAACAGAGTAGATTAATTTATTTTTTAATTCCTCTGGGTGAGCAGGTTTTGACTGAACCAGATCAAGACTGACAGTAAAAAGGTGCCTACTGTACATACGACTTGTCCACCAACTTTTACAATTATCTTTTTTAACACACTGAAGAATTTTTATTAAAATGAATATAAATGACACTGCTGTATGAGTATTCTTTTGTTAGCCTGGTTCTTTATAATGAGTTTTATGGTCTACAGTATGTAATGAATTTATTTAACTTGTCTGAATCAATTGAGCAGTTGCACACATTTTCATGAAACTTACTGTGCACACTCACATCCCTCAGGATTTGCTAGGAATGTGTATGGTTTGAATTTTTTTATTACTGTCCTAGATCACATGTTATGCGTTCACTTGGACTATGTAACTTCCCATCGTTTTTTTCATGTGTACACATGAGGAAATTGTGTTAGATCAGATGTAATTTTTTGTGATCATGATGGTGTGCTGTAGTTCACTTAATCTGCTTTCTGAAGGTCGTTGAGCGTTTGGCGAACAATTTAGAGGTTGCTGGTCGCCAGCGAACTCAGATGAATGGACGAGGTGCCCGATTGCGCAGTGCCTTGGAGTTACTTAACCTTGTGAACCCTACAGACATGAACTGCATTTTGCATCTAGCAAGATTCTACATGTTATACAACATGGATCTGTCTGAGCTGATGACAACTCTTGTCAAATTACAAGATGTAAGAAAGGAAAATACTATACATTATTACTTAAAACCTTACAGATATTATTATTATTATTATTATTATATATATATATATATATTTTTTTTTTTTTTAAAGAAAAGTAAGAATGCAGTCTTGTTACAGTGACAAATTGCATATATCACTTTTATTTTCTTCCCACCACTACTAATTATGGGAAGCCAGAAGCATTGTAATAGTGGTATACGGCATTTTAAAATACACCACATTCAAAGACAGATGCAACCCATCGAAGATAGTGGCATTAGAGAAATAATTGAAAATTCCTGACATAGAAATACACAATTAATTGTGTTACAGCATACTTGTATCTGTTGACATAGCATCTACTGCATGGCAGATTTTGATTTGGTAACTCTTCTGTGAAGCTGGTGTGAATATGTATTCCTAAAAATCTCCTATAAAAGGAAATCTGGACTTTTTTGTGGTCATAATGCTTGTAATATAATCACCTATCTATGAGATCGATTTAAAGTATAACAATGATGTGCAACAGTTGTGAGTTGTCACATTCTCTTGTTAAAGTCGTTTTTTTAAACGTATTCAATGTGGTCATGGTGGTGGCCGTTTCAGTTTTCACCAAACAGTGTGGTTGACTGGTTCATATTCCTTTGTGGCCATCCCAATTGTAGGTTTTATGTTATAATCTGAGCTGCTGGAAATTATTGTTAAAAAGAGACCAAAAACAAAAAGTTTCCAGTTTTCATAAGTGTGTTGTACAGGCATTTGATGGCTGATGTATTCAGAAAAGTTTGTTTATTGCTGTATTTACTTTAAAATTATTTTGCTAATTGTTGCATAACACTCTCTTTCCTATGTAACTATTCAAAATGAATGTTCTTAGCTTAGTACTGTATACTGTTCTTTTATATCATAACCGAAGTGAAAAGGAAATGATTTTGTTGATAGAGCATGTTTTTCTGAGATTAGGTATAAAAATAATGTTTCTTAGCAAATGAAGTTAGAAAAGAGGTACCCAGTTAGTTGTTTGTATTTTAGATAGGTAAAAATTACTTTTACTTATCTTATGTCATTTATGTACATTCTAAGAAGGTATTAAATAATAATAATGTACTGCCTTTTTTTTCCCCCCAAGGATTTGGAGACACGTGCCAGAGACCAGGCACAGCATATAATGCAAATGCTGCAAGTGTATGAAACCCATCACTCCAAGGACACAACAAATAACATTCCAGAGGTTTGTATAATCTTTTGTAATTTTTTGGCCATTTCATGGAGGCTGTATCTTTATATTGCCCCTTTCATCCCTTGAACCAATTAAATAATTTTCACAGAATTTGATATGCATTTTATGCCACTGAGGGCATCATAATTCCATGTTAATTGTTTTTGTGTGATTATTAATAACAACATGGTGGACAAATTAATTTGTGGGGTGGACTCAGCACTAATTTGAGGGTTGAGAAATTACATGCTGACGGTTCTTTGAAAAGTGTGCATCTTTGTTGAGAGATCTTTTTCTTTGTTTAATATAAAATGTGAATTACAAAATTAGCCACACTGTTAAGCAGGTGAAAATTGTGCACTGTTTTAACTAAGAAGATAATTGTATATTGAAAGCATTTTTGCTTTGTTAACATTTACGTGCAGCTATTAGTGAAAACCATTGCAAGAGTAATATGTGTTCTAGGGTGAATATTGTTTATATAATTTCACATGTACACATGTGGTGACAACACTGCACTGTTCCTTTTGTCTCCAACCAAGAACATTTCCTTGTATATGACATAGTAATAGTTGTAAACAGTAAGAATATTGTGTGTGGTATAAATTTTTCACAGCATTGGTGTTCTGGGATATGATGCAGAGTTTATTGCTAACTTGTTACTAGTGTTTTGCTCCCATCTTCAGGGTTTCCAAAAAATTATAAGTTCTTTGGAGAGCTGGTTGCATTATATGGGGAAAGAGTGGGTTAGTTGACGCTCTTAGTGAGTCACTAGGAGGCACGGTGTGGAGGGATTGCATGAGTGAAGGAGAACTAACTAATGACAAATTGAAGAGACTGAGGAGGGAGAACCAAGTGAAGGATGTAAGACAAAAGGAGAGCCTGGATTTGTTGCTCTTGAAAAGACCTGTAATGCTTTTGTTTGTCCTTGTTTGTAGGGTTTTTTTCATTCCTTTATGGTATAATTGAGAGGTTTCCATGACCTGCTGAAGACTAGGCTATCATCCCTGTTCATGTTCCTTGCCTTTAGCAGGCTCTCTGTACGACTCTGCCTACAACACCACTCCTCTCCCCCTATTGGTTCACAACAACAATTGCAATCTCCTTGAAACACTGCTAACAATTTACAAATCCCAGAAGACTTGTCTAGAAATCAGTCTTATGGCAACATTCTCTCAAACTCAGCACACCAACCCATCATGTAAATTTCATTTTGTTGGTGTTTTGCAGACTTTTATTACCTTAATATAACATTAACAACCAAATTTACTGGCACTGTAGGTCTTAACAATAAGAAAGTAGTTCTTATTAGCTCTTCTTCGAATTGGCTTTCTCTCCCTCCTCTTCTAACATGTAGCTGCTGGAGATTGTGTATGTTGGAAGACATTGGCCACTGTTTATTTCTTGTGTGAAGTTATGCATGTAGAGTATGTGATTGCAAAGCAGTATGCTGAGAGGAGAGTGTGACAGAAGGTTGGAGAAAATTGTGTGAGGGGGAGCTACGTAATTGATAATATGCATCAGATGTTGTTTTGGTAATCAAATTAAGGAAGGTGAAAAATGAAACATGTAGTAGGCATGGATGTTATGAGAAATTCATGCTGAATACTGGTTGCAAATGCTGAAGAAAATACCACATAGAAAACTTAGGCTTAGATGGAAGGATAGCATTAATAAGGATCTAAAAGAATTAGGATGGTACAGGATGGTGGGATTTTGATAGAACTGCATTGCTGGTGCTGTTCATTATTTGTTCTGTAAGAACACATCTCTTTAGGTGTAAATGACCTTGGCCATGCTTTAATTAAAATGAATTTACCTTTCTAGATTGAGCCAAAATTGAGAACAGAAAGTGTATCATATGCAGTGGGAATGATTATGCGTCATCGTCAGTACAACTATAAATGTGTGATATACGGGTGGGATTCATTGTGTGCAGCCTCCCAAGACTGGATTCAACAAATGGGTGTTGAAAATTTACCAAAAAAAGGCCACCAACCTTTCTACAATGTCCTTGTGGAAGATGGATCCACACGTTACGCTGCACAAGGTAAAATTGTTGTTATTGGTTTCAGAAAATTGCCTGAAAATGGAGAAGTATTCTTTTACATTCATGTTACAAGAAGAAACCACAGGCATATGTGGCAGGTTACCTCCATTGATTTTGTTTCAAGAACTATCCATTGAAGTTGAAGCATAGCAGTCAATAAATTTGTTTTATTTTTAACAGAAAATTTGGAGGTGGCCCTTGAACCTGTGCAGGTGCAGCATTTGGAGGTGGGACGTTACTTTGAAAAGTTCTGCAGTGTTTACTATGTTCCGAATGCAGAGAAGCAAATGGAATATCCACAAGATGGTGAAGTGAGACTTCGATTCAGTGCATTAGCACACTCAGAATGAAATACCATGAACATGGGAAGCTTTCAGATCATTTTGAAAATATCAAGGTGATTTTCATTTTCCTGAGTAGAAAACTGAAGGATATTGCCTTTTCCCATCCTTCCATCTCTCAGTCATTATTGTTAATGAAAGTGAAATATATGGCTTAAATGTTTACAGAAGTTGTAATTTGTGTATCATTTATTTATACTGAGTTTAATTTTTATTTTCAGCAAGGTGTTTAACATTTTAAGATTAATGCTGCTGAATTTTGTCTTAAATTGTGTTTCAGTCCAAACAGTTAATTTTCAGTACATCTAAATATCTTCAGTTTGTCAGTATACTGACAGAGGTATACCATTGTGGCTCTTCCTTTAACTGCATCACAGTTCATTTGACAAGAGGTGAATAAATATTTTCAGTGATCTTTGTATTATAATATTTGTTAATACTCCATTGTGTATAGTTAAATCATGAGTTGTCATAAATACTGTACAGTCACATCCTCAGCCTGTGCATAATTGTGCAGGACATATCCCTGCACTGAAGTTTCTTTAAAAATGCCTAAAATAAATGTGATTGGTGAGATTTCTTATGTGGTTGGTTTGAAACTGGCCTTGTTAGTTTCATATTTCACCATGTATGACATGCTGTAAACCTGACCATAGTATGAACTCCACTTTTTCCTTCATTGAGCTAAGTACAGTAAGGCAGCTAACGTGCAGAGAGTCCTTCTAACAGTAACAGATTATGTTTGTGATTGCATTTCATCCTGTACATTCTTTGAGTTCCCTTTAAGTGTAATCCGCACTTATTGAGTAGAAGTTAGCCCTTTTGACAAAGACGTGTGGGATATTCATGAACAGGAGGCTGAGAGGAATGTTTATCCTGGAGAAGGGAAGTAACAGTAGGCTGAAGAAAATATCATGTTCATGAGCTTCATAAGTTGTTTTTCTTCCTCCCAAATGATAGTAGGACTAGTATAAACCTGGCGACATTTTAAAGGGATATAGTTAAAAAACACTTTGTCATTATTACCTAATCTTTATAGAGTGAAAGGTTCTAAAAATACAGTTGCAGTTGGACTGTGATAATAAATATGACAGAAGAACTATATGCTCTACACGTTTCTTCTACCCAGAGAACATAGTTTGTGAAAGGTGGGCACTGTAGTACTGACTCAGTTATACTAACCAGTGTCATTTGTTGCTGCCATCTTCAGTTACCATTCATAACCACTACAAACTTGCAGATGCATAACAGAACACCAAATGGTCAGTGTCATCTTCTGGTAATCTGCAAGTACTTGTAAACATACATAATGAACACAGTTTCAGAAGAACAGGCCCTATCCTGTTACATATAAAAGTAGGCCTAACAAAGGATGATATGGATGGGGCATGAAAGTGGTGAATAAAAAAATTTTGATTGCAAAACTAAAATAAAAAATCATTTTGAAAATCTGGGCATAGTTGGAAGGATGATGTTAAAGTGGATCCGAATTAAGTAGAGTTGGACATTTTGGACTGGATTGGTATGACTCCGATTAAGGACAAGAGACACAGTTTTTTAATTTGCTAATGAATAGTCAAGAGTGTAGAAGTGGGGGGGATTTCCTGAGTAACAGAGCACCTGTTACCTTGGGACACAGTTGCATAGATTTGATTACGCATGTAGCAAATTCTCTGGTCTGTAGGATGCAATGCAATTTTGTCTTGTCCAGTCTGTGCAGCTTTTCGTGGTCAAATTTCATTAGCCTGTATGGAGTAATTTAAATGGCATGAAACATAAATGTGCCCTTAAAATCCAATGTAAATTACTGGGTATCATAACGTAAATGATTACTGCTTTTTCTTTAACCAGATTTTGGCACAACTCCATTATCATTGAAACTGTAATTTTATTTACTGTTTTTACTTGTTTTACAATAATGTAACACTAATTTTGAACATGCAAAAATGTTGAAACATCCAGCTTCACTTTCATTGTTACATTCACACTTGTGAAAATTGTGCAACACGACAGAACAAATTACAAGGTCATCAGTTCCACTGTTTTGATATTTTGACATTTGGTGCATAGAGGTTTTCTTCTACAGACTTAAATAAGTTATATAATTTCTTTTTATTTCAAAATACCTGCAGTGTTTACTATTAAACCTTCAATAACACAGAGGATTGAATTGCTACTGCTGCCCAGGATGGAGGGATTTTTACAGTGCCCGTAAGGGCTTCACAACTATATATTTCACCAAGGCTAGCAGTATGTGAAAAATTATAGGTCTGTACAATACACTGAGGCCAGCAGTTAAGTAATAATGAAGTAGGGGAGTAATTGTATAGTAGTTTACAGTAATTGTGTATAATGCTTCTGTCATTCACATACATACATAGTCTACACAATGGAGTGAACTGTAACACAGAATCAACACTACAAATTTTAAAAATATTCAGTATAAAACATAGATATGAGCACACACAATTTTATTTTACCGAATTTCACGCTGAAGTCTTTCACTGCTTTAAGGTCGGTTAATACAAATGGTAGTCCATGCTCTCTCTTAAAGTCATACAGTCCACTTCATCAATTTTTAGTGTGCTTGCTTTGATGTTAATTTCTTCTTCCAACTGGATTTGTGTCTTACGCAAGTAACGTAAAGACCCTTGAGCCTGTTAACAAATAATAGTTTTTATATCATAATATTATAATGAAATACTAGAAAATATCTATAACTTTAGATTCTGATTGAAATTTGCCAAGAAAGCCTAAAATAAAATTCGTATTGACAAAAGTTTTTATTACCTGCAGGAATATCTTGCATTTTCCTCTTAATTTTGTCTTTGTACCACTCTTATCCTTTTACTGTTTTATTGTTTACCAAGATTTGAATATTTAAGAGCAGTAGTTGGCAGTTTTCTGGGTGATTGCTATTTAGTAATTTCACTAAAACCCAAATGATTGTAGCATTTACTGTCACTGGAGTACCAACTGTATGACTGTTATTAATGACAGCAGTGTCCTTTACTATAATTTGAATGCGCCAGATAATAAGATGGCCATTGTATATAAAATGTAACATTGAGGCGCATTTGCTGCATAACCATTGTTTCAATGGAAAAGTGATAAGTGCGAGTATGAAATATTCTGAGTGTGTGTCTGTATTTTTGCCTTGGTCATCCAGCATGGAAATCGCATCTTCTCCATGTCGTATTATATTTTGACCTGTAGCATGCCTGGCTGTACCATAATTTCCCACATTATCTCATAAACTGCATGATTTTCTGGAAAAAGTTACTGAACATGAAGTATGAGTTTTGATTTTCCCTAAAACTTTTCTGAAACATTTCTTATTCTAAGAAGAATTGAGTAAGATACTATTATAAATGTACTGTGTGGCATGCACTGAGTCCTTATATACAACAGACACCTATTGTCTTTAAAGGATTCAGTCTTGTACATATGAACACTGCTTTGAAACAAAAGATTATCTGAGTAATGGCCTTTTATAATGAATGTGTGTCTGTATTCTTGTCTTAGTTTTCTTAGCATTCAAAGCATATCTTCTATGCAGCATTATTATGTCAAATGGCCTGTTTAGCCATACCATATTTTTCCAAATTGTCTCATGAAAGCACAAATTTCAGGGGAGTGTTACTGAAGATAGAATATGTGTTTTGATTTTCTCTACATCATTTGTCCTTCTAAAAATTCAGTGATATATCATAAATGTACATAGGTCTTCACATAAAGTACCCATTATTCTTGTAAGATTTTAATGAAAACTGAATTCTCTTGACAGATTTTTGAAAAAATACTCAAATACAAAATTTAATGAAAATCCATTCACTGGTAGCTGAGTTGTTTCATGTGGACAGACAAATGACACTAATAGTTGCTTTTTGCAATTTTGCTAACACCCCTAAAAATCGGTATATAGAAAGTACTGAATGTCTGAAGAACACATTAAACATTCATTTATAATTTTTTCTATAACAGAATGCAACTTGCACTGCAGGTGAGTGCATCTGTTATGGCATCATGAGCCAATGTTTTTTGAATTCAGTAGGATATTATCTTGTACACTGAGAATGACATATGTTGGACAGTGTGGTGTATTGATCAACATGCCATATTCAGGAGTTCTTCAGTCAAATTTTGGATATTCAGATGCTTTTTATTGTAGTTTCTTTAGTCCTTTATTGCATTTGGAGGGGGATGCTACTATAATATGGGATAGTACTACTTTTTTCCAGTGAACCCACATAGTTCATAATCATCATAATTATTTTATGCCGTTTAAGTTATGTGCTTCATGCAACAGCATTCAATAAACAAAACAGTAAACACAGTGACAGTACGTGTTAATGTCTTTTTTATACAAGCATACTTTAAAATTTTAATTTGGTCAACATCAAATACAGTATGAGCCCATATGTAAAAGTCAAGTGGGTGCTTGTAGGCAGTGACTGCCTCAGAACTAGCTGCTTAAGAAACAGCTCTGTTTAATTATATTATAAGGGGAAATGAGTTTTGGAAGAGGTGAGATGTAAAAATCAAAAGATGTTTTTTTTTTTTAAATTGTTACAAAACAGTAACATTTTCTAATCCTATTTTCACAGCCATGCATATCCACTGCTTTCTTATTACTGATTTATGTACTACATACTTCAGATAACATTTCTTGCAATGCTGAAACATTATCTCTTAATGCCTGTACTTCTGTCACTAATCTTGTTTCCACCTCATCTCTGGAAAAGAGAACAAAAATAAAGAAAGCATGTTCAGTTATGGGCATCAGCAAAGCCTATTGAATGTGTTGGACCATGAACAAAATTCCTCTTGAAACTTTATTAACTTCTGGAAAATGTGCCTAATCCATTTTTTACACTGCTTGATATTTAAATAAATCATACATCTCTGTGGTATGTATGTACTAATTTCTGTTGTTGAATGTTTTTCCTTTGGCAACTGCATCCCTGTATTTTCGTGGTAATACGTAACATGGGTCATTCAAATGAAAACTGGAAAAATTATATAAAGTGATTTATTGCAAAAACACAGTAAAATTACATTAATCTATGATGTATTCCTCACCAGGTTCTACACACCACCAGCATTCCATTAAGGCATAAATTGCATGGGAAAAAAAGTTTTGGTTGCTATGCCAACCAGTCATACACCCCCTCTCTTACCTCCTCATCCAGTCCAAAGTTTCCTCCACGTAAGAGCATCGTACAGGGCCAGAAGATGTGAAAATCACTGGATGCCAAATCTAGTGAAAATGGCAGATGGAGTAACACCTCCAGTTTTAAATCGTAAATCTGTTTAATGGTATGACAGGCTGTATGAGGTTGGGTGTTGTCATGCTGCAGACATGCCAGAAGACAACAAACCATGGCGTTTTGTTTGAATTGGTGGCTTAAGCTTTTGCTGCAGCACATCACTATACCTTTCACTGTTCATCAATATGACGTTATCACAGGCTGTTTCACATTGCAAATTTTATGCAATTTTTCCAGTTTTCATTTGAATGACTGTTGTATATTTGTCAAAAAGACATACATTGGAAATGTAGCTTTGTTAACTGTTGAGAGGTGCTGGACTCATCCTTTCACTGACCACATGTGACACCAAAAGGTACCTGCTTTTAAGGACGGTAGGATGTGTATGGTGCAACAAGTGTTAATATAGATGGTCTGTCTTTCCACTTGCCTCACCTGGTTGTAATTCATCATTGCTCTTAGTAGTATTTACAGAGCACAGTAATGAATGTTGATTTAAAAATGAAACACCCCTTAATATCTCAGCAATCCCACATCCATACGTTGTACTCAAAATTGGCACCTAATGCACTTACAAGAATATAAAAATATCTTCATAGGATATAAGTTACGCCAATAATATTTTGCGGAAAATATTTTCGCTAATGTGCAGGTGGTTACTGAATTTGGTATCCACAAAAGACTGAACTTGATTTACATACTACTTAAACAAATGGTTGCACATCCAATTAAATGCAGTTAAAATGCAGAGTACAGGGCTATCATGAGAGGCAGACTGTCTATTGGAGCAGTAGACAGAGGCTTCCTAGATGCCAGTTTCACAACTGTTCTGGTTTTCTTCTATGTGTATATGGAAATAGCGTAGAACATGGATCTCTTTTTACAGAGGCAACCTTTCAGGTATGAGTTACTAATTATATAATAGGTTTTGTCAGGATGTCTTGTCACTCAACTCCAATTCATGAGCATGTGATTTTAAGAGATGATGCAACTGTATCCCAGTTTCAACTATGTACCAGGTAACCAACTTGGTAATAACATATGCCACCTGAATGCTGTACTTTTTATTTCCAACAGTTTGTAACACCATATAAATAAGAACGTATATAAAAACACAAACCTTTCTATAAGAATATAAATATTCTGCTCTAAAAATGAGAAAAATAACATTATTCTCACTCAAGACCAAAAAATTGTGTGAATTTATGAGACACAAATGACACTAGTGACATTGGTCCTGAAAGGATGTAAGGAGATGTGTGCAACTTTGTTATGGTAACAGTTTTGTAGAATATAAAATAATATAGTGACTGAGGAAACACTTTTTCTTTGCACTTTGGTTTGATGACTGTAACCTCTGAACCACTGGATGTAGTAATCTGAACTATGGTACAGAAATAGGCAAAAAACATTCTGCCGTTATGTGTGAAATATTTTGTCAACAGTTACAAATATGATAATGATGTGAAACTTCTATGTTTTATCCAGTAAATTTAATGTATACAAAATGCTGTATTTAGGTAGTAAGTTCTTCATAAAAGTGAAATAAGTACAGTAATATAGAAATAAATTTGTATCATTTATCTGTGTGACAGGACAGTTTACTGTGCTCAGAACTTGAGATGCATCTAGTTACAACTGTGTAGATATGTTAGTGTTTGAAAATCTTGTAGTTTATTTGTTTAGATTCACCTTGTCCGTTCAATTGCAGATCTTTTTACCCTCTGCTCAAGACGAGTATGAGCTAGAGCCATGAAGCCTTCCTTTTCTGCTATGGCCTTTTCCAGGCGTGTGATGTTGCATAACATTTCATTTGCTTGCCGCAATGTCTGGAAGAATTACATACAAAATAAAATTATTCTCATTACTGTTAGACTGAATAACCCCAATGTTTATTAAACTAGGGCATATATTTAGCTGGTTTTCATAATGTAATATTTGTATTACCTCATGATGTTCATTTTCCAGTTTAAGTTTGGCTTCTCGGGTTTCTGCAGTTCTCTGTCTGAAAGCCTCATTTGTAATACTGAGCTGTTTCCACAGATCTTCTGTAACTTGTTTCAGAAGTGTGTCAATGTATGAACACAACTGTCGTGCTTTATTAACTTCCTGGGCTGCACGCTTAATGAACTTCATAGAGAAGTGTTCCCATTCTTCTTTTGTTACATTACTGTTAAAATGTATGAATTATAAAAGCATCATTTTTTATTTAAGGAGACTGTAAAATTAGACTATATAAATTTTAACACCATTATACTACAAGCTGGGATAGTGTAGTCAGTATAGTGACTATGCTATGAGCTGAATAACTAAGGAGTCTTGGTTCAAGTTCCAGCACAGATTGAAACTGTTATCTTCTTCAAGGCAATCAGATTGGCTTTAGGGCCCAACCAGTCTGTTCTTCATTGGGTACAGGGGGCGCTTGCCCTGGAGATAAAGCAGGTGAAGGATGAAGCTCACCACTGCTTATCTCCATCTAGTGCTGAGGTTAAGAACAAGTAGAGCTACATGCTCCACTCTCCCACATGCCATTATGGCACGGACAGGGAAACGTTTACACTTGCAAGATTACATGCCAAAGGTACAAAGGCAGAAATCAGTACAGCTTGTTAGATTAATAAAATATTTTCCATATACATTTAAGTATGAGTGTGTCAGATACCCCAGTATCAGATTTGTTGATGATTAAAATTGTAAGTAGAGTTTTCAGAAACATTATTGAAATGGTTGTATTCAAGTACCAAAAGCCATCAATATCATAAATGAAAATAATGTTTTGTGCATTATTTGTACTAACTGCATAAACTGTACACTTAAATGTGAGATAATATCTTTCCACATATTTCAGAACATAAGCAATAGTACATAACTAAAACAGGTTTTGTTGGAATTATGTTGATGTGTAATGTGAATCACTGTGTATAAAACATTTACTAAATATGTAAATATTACACATCATGATTGTAGTATGGTTGATAAAACAAATGATAAATAAAGAAAGTGACAGAATTTCTCCATATCACTTAAGCTTCTACCTGTACATAATTCTATCACCCTGAGTATGGAGGCAGCACGTTTCTCTGAAATATCAGTGGCAATTCATAACTCTAGTGTGTGTCAAAAATGTTTTAGTATTTTAATTAATTCCCTCCATCTGACATTAAAGGCCTTGTTTGGCTTTAAAAAGTGAAATTCTGTAACAGTGAACTTTCTTGACAACTAACTTCCTCCCCAAATTAATGGGTAATCTTTTTAGTAAAAAGCACATTAATTTGATACAAAACATTCAGTAGATATGAACATGAAGTTACTTCCCAAAGTCCAGCAACCTGCCATGTCAGAAGTGAAGCACTGCCTTAGGGCCAAGGTTATTATCTGCTGACAGGATTTTTTACACATCTAAGGGGACACACAGTGACTGATGAATGTGGAATATTGATACAATGACAGATAACTGAAGTCCTGAGTCTTTGGGGGAAGAAAAGAAAAGATAAAAAAAAGAAGGCCTGCCATTTTGTCCACCACAAATAACACATGGACTGCCTTGAGAAAGTGTGAGTGCCTCTGCAATAAGAAAGTAGCATTAACATACATAACATACTGGTATGATCTCCCATACAAGAATGGAATTCAAAACAGTTATGTGACCTACCCAACATCAAGTGGTGTTAATTCATGATACATACAAAGATTCAGACTGGTCTCTTGTAGACTAGTACAATACTTATCAATCTGGAGGGCAGTGGCCTTGTTTTCATTATCTTGATCTAGAAAGTACTTTGTCGAGCGAAGCAAACGGATTTGTTCATTTGCCTGTTCCAGAGTTTGACACAGCAGAGATAGGGCTCCTTCAATTGTCACTACCTCCTTGAGCAACTCACGCTCTACATCATCATGTACTAGATCAATTCCTAGGCGGCCTTCCCTAGTAGATGTAAATATTTATTTATTAGTGGAACATTTCATGCAATGTCTGAAATCAGCAAATAGTTTGTTGTTGGATATGCTATAAGACTTAATCTACACAGGCACATTAAATTGTCGTTATCATATTGATACTGAGGCTAAGTAAATCATTATCTTTACAATATGTAAAAATCAAGTATGTCTTGTATATGGCAATTAGCAAGCAAATCCTTTGGATATATTCATACAGACATCACAGTCAGCTATGATGCATAGCCCAGATATAGTGCACTGTGACAGCTCATGATTCTAAGGGCATGAGAAGGACCTATTTGAGGTACCTTTAGAGAAATATGTTAGACATTGCTGAGAAAACCATTTCTTAGAAAAAGGAAGGTTTTTGTCCAAATGCAGGCACAAATTTCAAGAGGCAAGACATTTTTTCAATTCTGGAACATTTGAGAAGTTGAAAATTGTATGCAATAAAATATAATCATTTCATGAGTATTGTTATTACATAGTATTAGATATGTGGTGCGAGATAACACTGTACTGTATGCCTACATTCTAATAAACCTATTTGTGTGTAGAAAAATACTCCTAGAGTATACAGATTTTTCCTATTGCATTAAATACCAGTTTTACAAAAATTAATACACTACAATATTAATCCCACTATCAGATTTCAGATTCATCTTGATGTTTTACTCTAAGGGTAAAGAGATGCAAATTGATGCCTTACAGAATGTAAAGTGCACAGTTTTTGGCATGTGTCTAACTTCATAGTCATTACTGTAACAACTTCAAATCACAGAAGGAGAGTAATGATGACAGCTGACCCTTGGTTTGATTCCTAGGATACTTGACAATAATGTTTCATCTGCATGACTTATATAGCATCAAAACTTACAACATGATTATGAGAGTAAGTAGATGAGATTTCAAACGAGTTACTGACAGTCCATTTCAAGGGGCTCTCTGAGGATAGCTGGTAACCTCATTGATGTTTTAAACTGTCATTTCTTAAACAGGTAGCTGAAACTAAGATTGCTAACTGAACAGGCTCAGTTATGCGATACGAAAGGGGGAAAAGTAATGCTGTAATTCCCACACTGCTGTAGCTTTTAACAGACAACAAATTTTATAATTACTCCAAACTTACCTAAGGGTGATACATTTCTTACAAATCTTCAGCACTTGCTCTTTCAGAGATTCTATAGCATCCATAATTCTTCCTTTGTATACAAGCAAAGTTTCTTCTTCTCTACAGCATTCTTCCTTCTGTATTTCATTTTCTTTCTTTTGATACACAGTATCTTTAATTCTCTCTTTCAGTGTGTTATCTACTTCAGCTTTATTAAGTTTTGTGACATCAGATATCAAATCACACAAATGGTTGGATTCTGCTATTACTCTCTCTGCTATTTGTTGCTGGTATTCTGCTGCTCTGTAGCAATGCCTGTTTTTTTGATACCACTCACTCAATGTAAAATGATATGTAGGAGGTGGAACACTCACTATGGCCTGTCTCGCACGTTTCAAATCCATATCGTAGAAATAAAACAAATTTTAACCTGCATAAAAAAGGTAGATTTTATTTAATAACATGGCATCTTGCAGTTGTGGAAGCACTGTTTCATTTCATAATGTGTAACTTTTGATGATGTAATTGGTATTTTCTTCCCAAAGGTGGGGAACTAGTTTGAATCTTAATCAGGTTGGGTAATAGACAGAACTAGATTCCCTCCTTAGATTCTAGTAAGCAGGTTGTAGGGCAAGTCAAAGTGCAATGCAAATTGAATAATTTAATTTCATGTGTGAGTCTTCTTTTTTCTGTTGCTTTCCAGATCACATTCTTGGAACACTAACATAATTACCCTGTATAATAGTCTTTTAGACAGACCACATTTCTTCATTCACTGTATATGCTGTGATGTCTTATTGCTTAGGAACAAAAATAAACTGGTAATATCAGTACCTGACTAAAGATGTAAGTTGATGTTAAAAAATTTAACTTGTGGTGGCACATAAGTTTTCCCTAGATTGACCACGTACCGTATTACCCAAACACAAGAAGACCCAGAATATAAGATGACCCACTTTCACAGTCTTCATTTTTCAGGAAAATTCTTGAACGGTAGGTGTTGAACATGTGAAAATGATAAAGTCACGCCCCATTTTTCAAGTTATGGGTTAGGAAATTATTCTTATATTATATTTGGGTAAAAATGATGGTAACTATATTGAAACTATCCTGTCAGTTTGAAAGTTGCAGAATTGGGTAGACAAGTACACAGACACATTCCTTCTAGATGTACTGTTACATACCCTCCCAAAGCATAAAGGTCTGAACATGAGTGTGTGTGGCACAGTTGGTATATATCTTACGGGTTTCACAAATTCAGGAATCTGTTGCCCCCTGAACTACTGTCACTCTTTAAAAAACTTGTACCAAAACGTTTTAACCACTAACGAAGAGAATGTAATTAAGACTATTCTGGTAAAAAAAAAAGATGTTATAATTTGTATACATGTACTTCATTTCTTCACTATTGTGAGTGGTAGTATTAATCGCTTACTTGTAAATTCACAAATAGTTTTCAAGGTTGAGGTTAACTCCTGACGTCCGACTGCTACCAGCCGTTGTCATGGAAACCGCTCCGTTTTTTCATTGGTCAAACAATATTGGTGTAGGTTTGCCAACTCAGTAACATTGACTCCGTTGCTGTTTGAGACGTGACGAGGCCGGGGCTAATATTAGTGTCAAGATGGCGGCTACGATGAAAAGTGTGCGCTTGGGAATTATTCGCATTGCTGGGCCACGTTTAGCAGATGTTTACGTATAGGTGACTGTATTGTTAATGTCATGGTTTCACGTAGCATTCGTATTTGTACTCTGAAGTAACAAAGAACTGAACTGACTGCTGGCACAGGTAACGTGGTTGGTATGTATAGAATTACCAGTAATATATATATATATATATATATTTTTTTTTTGACGTTTTGCTGACCGTGCATCTCAGTATATTTATCTCAATAATTAACCAACTTGATGCACAACACTTTTATTTTAAATAAGTTTATTTCGTGCCTCCGCATGTTTCGAGCACATGTGCTTATCATCAGGAGGTCAAAATTTCATTACACAGCCTCTGGTATCATCACACTGAAACAAGTGAGTGGTCTAAAATTAATAAAATACAATTCTCTAAATATGAACAAATAGTAGTAAAATTTATGTGTGAATTTTTCGGGTGTGATTACTGTGTATTACTATAAACATGTATTGTCATGTAGAGGTTATGTTTATTAGAAAGGTACTATGTCTATTTACATTTATGTTTGCTTAGTCTGTCCAGTCATAAAATCGTATAAATTGCTGATTAGTCGTTGTATCTATAAGGTTATGTTTGTCCGGTTGTTAGATTTGTTAAAAATACGATGTCTATTTACAGTACCTATCTAAAAAAGTTGTGTTTATCTAGTTTATTAAGATTGTGCGGTGTCTATTTACTTTACATTAATTGTTGAATCTACAAAAAATGCAACTTGACTGTTGTTAAAATGTGCTTACCCTATAGGTGGTCGTCTCGTGCACAGGTTGAGAGAGGACTGGTTGGAATGCATGGGATTGTGGGTTAGGCATCAAGTGGGTTATGACGTGTAGCATTTGAATGAAGGAGGTCAAACATAGGATTATGCTCGTTCAGATGTTGTTCGGGGATGAGTTCATT
>Ga0123352_10000732_pt1 | contig 40827 bp, 37 predicted proteins | sample TergutLab28metaG_FD_89700 | JGI IMG/M metagenome (GOLD analysis project Ga0123352, IMG submission 89700) | Labiotermes labralis P1 segment gut microbial communities from Petit-Saut dam, French Guiana - Lab288 P1 | ecosystem: Host-associated > Arthropoda: Insects > Digestive system > Gut ... | reverse complement strand
GATACCGGTATTTGCGCGCAAAATAACACTCCTTTTCACGCGCGCTCTTTAGGGGTGCTTTTTTGCATTCTATTTTACCTTTTCCTATTTATCTCGCTTGCTTTTTTCTCCCTGCTCTTCATTCTTTGCGCAAAATAACATTGGGGGAATTCGCTGCTTTCTTCGCTTAGTGGAAAAGATAGTTTCCAATACTTTCAGGATCATCTTGGATCGCCTATACGGCTTGTTGGATTTAAGCAAACCAAAATCCTGCCGGTATCTTCTTGCCGGCAGGATTTTCATTACAGCGCTTACGCGATTTTTTTAAGAATCTGCGCAAGGGTGGTATCCGGGGTGCGGTTGTTGCGCTTCATGTCAAACAATGCGTCCTCATCCCCCACCCGCAAGTAGTTGAGGCCGGACGCGCAAGAGAGGGTAACCTTGAAACCCATCCCCCGCAGGACTTCTTCGGCGTGGCTGCACTTGGCGCCAAATGGATAGACGAAGGACAGAGGCCGCTCGCCACTGGCCGCTTCAATCCGCGATTGCAGAGCTTCAATGTCTTCAGTCAACATCTGCGCGAAAGCGGTGGGGTCTTCGCCCTCTTTTTTGCGGCAGCCCTTTCGGCCATTTTCATTTTTATGGAGGTTGTGGGTGTGATTGGCCAGTTCAACCAATCCACTGGCCGACATCTCGGCGATTTGCGGCCAGGTCAGATGCCCGTACCGCTCGTCGATCTCGTCGGCGTGCTCGGTCCAGTGGTCGCTGCTTGTCCCGATGACAGCCAGCACCATCTTCATATTGTATTCTTCGAGCAAGGGCAGCCCCCGCGAATAGTTGTTGTAATATCCGTCGTCAAAGGTCAGCACAATCGGCTTTTCGGGCAGCGGCACCCCCTGGCAGACATAGGCGATCAAATCGGACAAAAAGACAGTGGTGTACCCGTTTTCGGAAAGATAGCGCAAATCGTGTGCAAACGCGTCGGGAGAAATGTTCCATTCATTGGTCTTTTGGGGCAGCAAGCTGTGGTACATAATGATTGGCACGGACACGCTTTCAGCGTCAGGCCGGGCGGTCTCCGCCCCCGAAAACACCGGCGTGAAAACCAAAATCAGCGTGAGCGTAAGAACAAAAATACTGCGTTTCATGCGATCACCTGCCTAGTTAATGATTGTGCCGCTGTTGACGTGTAAAATTTGGCCGGAGATGTTCGACGAATCGTCGCTGCCCAGGAAGACGTAGGCCGGCGCGAGTTCAAACGGCTGTGCCGCCCGCCCCATCGGCCGGGTCGAGCCAAAGGTCGACACTTTTTCAGGCGAAAAGCTGGATGTTATAAGCGGCGTCCAGACCGGACCGGGCGCGACCGCGTTCACACGAATCCCCTGCTCAACAAGAGACAGTGCCATCGAACGGGTAAAGGCAACCAGCCCGCCCTTTGTGGCTGAGTAATCGATCAGAGTGGGGCTGCCTTCAAAGGCGGTAACCGAGGTGGTGTTGATGATGGCCGCGCCGGATTTTAGGTGCGGCAAAGCCACCCGGGTCAGATAAAAGCAGGAGAAAATGTTGCTCTCAAAAGTGTCGCGCAGCTGGTCGGCGGTGATGTCCAACAGACTGTTTTGCGGGAACTGTACCGCCGCGTTGTTAACTAAAATATCCAGTCCGTTCAGCCCTTTGACAGCCGTTTCAACCGCCTGTGCCGCCTCATTTTCCCGGCGCAGGTCACACCGGATTTTCAGGCAGGTTCGGCCCAGATTCTCAATGGCCTGTGCAGTCTGTTGGGCGTCGCTTTCCTCCCGCAGGTGGATGATGGCGACGTCCGCGCCCTCTTTTGCGTAGCAAAGGGCGACCGCCCGGCCGATCCCGCTGTCACCCCCGCTGATCAGCGCCCGCTTACCGGTCAGCTTGCCCGCCGGCTTGTAAGCCGGGTTGTCGTAGACCGGCTGTGGGGTCATCTCAGCTTCCCGTCCCGGCTGGCGGTTCTGGTGCTGGGCCGGAAATGTACCGTGCTCTTTTTGTTCCATAACGATATCCCTATCGGCTTTAGGCCGACCCTTTCTCACATTTCGCGCCCCAGCTGTCAATTTTTAGCTGCCCGGCAAAGAAGGTGACAATCTCACACCGGTTGGCACAGCCCGCGCACTCCCGCGCGGTTGTCCGGCAGGGGCGCCGGCTGACCTGAAAGTCAAAGCTCACGCCGGTCTGTGCCTTACTTGCAAGGACGGCCGCACCGACCGCGCCCATCAGGTGGGAATCGCTGTCCACATGAATTTCGGCACTCAGCGCCTCTTCAAACGCGCGGACCACCCCCCCATTTTTACTCACCCCGCCCTGAAAGACAATGGGCGGACGGATTTGCTTGCCCTTGCCCACATTGCTCAAGTAATTGGCCACAACCGCCTGACACAACCCGGCCATCAGATCGTCCTTGGAGTGTCCGGCCTGGGCTTTGTGCACCAGATCAGATTCGGCGAAGACGGTACACCGCGCCGCGATCTTGGCCGGGTGACGGGCACGCAGCGCGGCCTGCGCGATCTCCTCCACCCGCATACCCATTCGCGCGGCCTGAGAGGATAAAAACGCACCGGTGCCGGCGGCGCAAAGGGTATTCATAGCGTAATCGACCACCACCCCGCCTTTGATCAGGATGATTTTCGAATCCTGGCCGCCGATCTCCAGAATGGTGCGCACCCCCGGGTGCCGGGCGAGCGCTCCGACCGCGTGGGCGGTGATCTCATTTTTGACCGCGTTCGCGCCCAACATCGCGCCGATCAGCCGCCGGGCCGAGCCGGTCACCCCCACACTTTCAACTTTGACGCCGCCGCCGAGCTGTTTCTCAAGAGAGGCCACAATCTGCTTTGCCGCACCGATCGGGTCGGCCTGTGTCGCGATGTACGCCTCAGCCAGCAGATTTCCGTCCCCGTCAATTACCACCCCTTTGGTGGACACCGAACCCACGTCCACACCAAGGCTTGTTCGCCCGGTCATTTTCACGCCCCCTTTCTCATCCTGATCATATCCACAAAGGCTTCCAGGCGGGTGGCCGCGCCGACCTCGCCGCTGTGTGTGTCAAAGCTCATTTGCAGGATGGGTATCCCCTCCCGCTTGGATAGCGCACGCAACGCCGGACCCGCGTTAAGCTCGGGGATACAGCCGAATGATTTGAGGTGGAGTATCCCGTCGTAGCCCCGCCTTGCGTAAGAAAGGCTTTGGGCAACACTGTCCACCCCGTTTGCCCCCACCGGGTAGCGCAGGTAACCGCCGCCCTCTTGTAAAGACCGCGCGTCACTTCTCCCGAAAAGCAAAAACCAGATCCCCATCGCCCGGCTGACCGATATCCCGTCGCTGGCCAGCTGGCGCTCTAAATTAAAGTTGCTGAACGGCTCCATCAGCGTATAGAGCTCACCTACTACCCCTACCCGCAAAGGGTGCTCGGGTTTGTCAAGCTTGATGGCTTGCATTGCGCACCGGCCGGATTCGATCGCCCGCATCATCTGTGCGGCTGAGTCGGCTTGTCTGACCTTGTGCAAAAACGCACGATGTATGGCCATAATTCGGTCGGAAGATTGCGCAAATCCGATGTTCTCACGCATCCAAAATTCCATTTCATCCAGCCCGCGAATACTGAGCAGTGCGAGATAAAGCGCAGCGGCGATCTTGTGTGCCGGCAGCTGACACCCCGCCGCGTGCAAAGTCCTCAGCGCGGCGGAAGGCCGGCTGTTCTCACGGGACAGGCAGGCGAACCGAAAGTCGTAACCGAGATCGCGCAGGATCTGCTCTTGCAGTTCGCCGTAATGACCGTAGCGGCATCCGGTTCCGGTCTGAAAGAGCAGGTTGGCGCCGGCCTCAAGCGCTTCGATGTAGTTGCCGACATTGTACTTGAACGGGGCGCAGACAAAGTCGGGGCTGTGCCGCCCGCCCAGTTCAAGGGTTCGCTGTGTGATTGGCGGCGGACTGCGCACTTCCGCTCGTGGAAAAAGTTGGGCGAACAGCCGCTCGAAGACTGCCGCGTAGTTTCCCATATGCGGGTAACTGATCACCGTTTTAAGCATAGCCCCGCCGCCTTTCTTTTAAAATATCGGCAAAGCACTCGACCCGGGTTTGCAGCCCTGCCTCGCCCTCCTGCCCGTCTAATATGATTTGGATAACCGGCAGCCTTTTCTCCCGCCGAAGCACCAGCTCGTTGACCAGGCTGTCCGTCCCGCAGGGGAACGCGCTGACAAGGATCACCCCGTCGACGCGCGGGCGCAGCAGTTCAATTGCGCCGATCGCCTCTTTGTTCATCACCCAGTAAAGGCTTTGCGAGGTGGCTTTTGAAGCCCTTCGGCATCCGGCGCGCCCGCAGGCTTCGGGAAAGATCGGGGTAACGCCTTCACGCGCAAGCAGGCGAAGAAGCGTTCCGCCCATAGCCGGGTCCCTGAGAATATACGGTGGAGCCGCAACCAACACTTTGATTGCGGGGGAATCGAGCAGCAGCCGCTGATTCACGCCCGCTCGGGTGTCGGCGGTCAGCTGTGCCTGCTTGGCTTTTTTATACGCCGCCAGCACTGCGATTTGACTCTTGCCCAGCGTTTTTCCCATCTTCATAAAGCCGGATACTTCGCTGTCCGGCCTGTGGCTTTTCAGGTTATAAGAAAGGATTCGCACACCGGGAAAGGTTCCGCGCGCAAGGTCACTGAGGCCCCAAAACCGCACGCAGAACTCGTCGTTTTTGCCGATTCGCTCAAATCGCGGGGCGAGGATGTAGTCGCAGTTCCCAACCAGGCGGTCAAGGTGGCCAAGATAAGCTTTGACCGGCAGACAGCATTCACTGTCCGCCAGGCTTTCACCTTTGGCGATCAGGATTGGATCGCTCTCCGGGCTGACCACAACCCGACCGCCCAGCGCCTTAAAAAAAGTTTCCCAAAGCACACCGTACCGGTGGTAAGCCAGCGCTCTGGGCAGTCCGATCGTCATAAAAAATCACCCTGGTTATTCTTTGCGTTATTTCCAGAAATAATGCAGGTAAGATTTAGCATATTCTGCCGGTTATCTATGTTCTATCACCGCCAAGTGTGTTATAATGTTCACTGAGAGGCGTGAACATTATACAGATTTTAATGGCCGCGCCTACGGCGATGGCCAATTATACCATGGCTGCGCTCATGGTATAATGTTCACTGAGAGGCGTGAACATTATACAGATTTTAATGGCCGCGCCTACGGCGATGGCCAATTATACCATGGCTGCGCGCATGGTATAATACTCTCAGTATCTATTGACATTTGACATTATGACCTTGAAAGAGAGGCAACAGATATGAAAAGATTTCGGGCGGGAACAACCAAGCGGGCGGCGGGGATTTTGTTGCCGGTCTTCAGCCTGCCATCCCCGCATGGGATCGGCACTTTTGGGCGGGCAGCCTATGAGTGGGTTGATTTTTTGAAAGACGCCGGCCAGCTCCATTGGCAGATATTGCCGCTTGGCCCGACCGGCTACGGTGACAGTCCGTACCAAAGCTTCTCAGCCTTTGCCGGGAACTCGTTCTTTATTGACCTCGATATGCTGGCCGGCGACGGTCTGCTGAAACCGGAAGAAATCGACGCGATTGATTGGGGGGAGAGTGAGCGGCAAATCGACTATGACGCGGTTGCCGCCGGGCGCAACATCCTGCTTCGCAAGGCCTACTCGCGCTTTGACAACCCAATGGCACTCCGCCGGTTTAGAGAAGAGCACATGGGCTGGATCGACGACTATACCCTTTATATGGCCACTAAGGCTAAAATGGGCGGCACACCCTGGTATGAATGGGATGTCGAGATCAGGATGCACGAGCCGCAGGCCATCGCCCGGCTTTGGGCTGATCTGCAGGAAGATATCGAGTACCACCTGTTTGTACAGCACCAGTTCTACAAGCAGTGGATCTCGCTGAAAGCGTACGCGAACCGGGCCGGAATCGGAATCATCGGCGATATTCCGATTTATGTGTCGATGGACAGCGCCGATACCTGGGCAAACAGTGAGCTGTTTTTGCTCGACGAAAACGGGCGGCCAACCGATGTCGCCGGCTGCCCGCCCGATTATTTCTCTGAGGATGGCCAGCTTTGGGGCAATCCGCTTTACCGCTGGGATGTGCTCAGAGAGCAAGAGTACGGCTGGTGGATGGACCGGATGGAGTTCAGTCTGACTCAGTGTGACTTGGTTCGGATTGACCACTTTCGCGGATTTGAAAGTTATTACGCAATCCCCGGCGGGGCTGCAACCGCCAAAAACGGCGAGTGGCGGCGAGGCCCGGGGATGGATTTGATCGGAAGAATCAACGAGGCTTTCGGCGGGGATCGAATCATCGCCGAAGACTTGGGTATACTGACCGACGACGTGCGTTGGCTGCTAAAAAACAGCGGCTACCCCGGCATGAAGATTTTGCAGTTCGCCTTCAGCCCGAACGCTGAAAGCGACTATCTGCCCCACCACCACCACAAACACTGCGTCATCTATTCGGGTACTCACGACAACGACACCACCATGGGCTGGCTGACCGACGGAGACCCGGCCGAAGTTGCGCGGGCGATGGATTACCTGGCCACCGCCGACAAAAACGCCACCCTGGACGCGATCATCCGGGCGGCGCTGGCCAGCGTCGCAAATCTGGCTATACTGCCGATGCAGGATTATCTCAGGCTTGATAACCGCGCGCGGGTCAACACGCCCTCTACACTGGGCGGCGGGAACTGGTGCTACCGGATGGGTAAGTGGGACGCAGCTCCCGAACTCGCACAGGAAATATTTGGACTGACCAGCCTGTATGGGCGGCTCTAATCGTCCTGGACGCCGCCAGCCAGCTGAAAAACGCTGCCTATGCGGGAATACCCCTGTTTTTGGTAGTAGCCGTCTACATCACTCATCACATAGACCTCCTGGCCGGGGAAATCGGCACAGACCCTGTCCATCAGCGTGCGGCCGATCCGTTCCCCCCGCTTTGACTTTCTGACCAACAGATCGTATATGTATACACCCAGCCCGTCGTCCTCCCGACAGCGGATATAGCCGCAAAGTTCCTCCTCTTGATAGGCGACAAGTACAATGGAATTTGAAAGCGCCCGCCTGTACTTGGGCGCGCCTGTCTGGCTCCAGTAGCCCTCCCAGCCATCCCCTTCTTCGAGAATCATCTCGCGCAGGTTGTGCTCGTCCGCTTCGCTGTACAATCTAATATTCATTGATCTTCTCCCTTTCTAACAATTCGCCGAAAAAACGCAGGGCATCCGCCTCCAAATCCTCCAGCCGGCCGGTGTTTGGGTAACAGTAATCGTAAGTGTAATCCCCGGCCGCATCGTCGGCGGCGTTGCCGAAGGTTTCGCTGTTTTTGCCTTTTACCAGCAGGGTGACGCACTTTTCACTGACCGAGCGCTTAAACGCGTCGATCTGGTCAGCCTCGCGGATGTGCACAAACAGGATTTGCCCGGCGGGATTTGCGACAAAAGCGGCATACTTGTCCGCGAGATACCTGCCCGGCAGATCGTTGTACGCGATGAACGCCTGTTTCAAGTCGGCCAAAAATTTTCTTGCTTTCGGGTCTTTCTCGCCCTGCCATCCATGCTGGCGGGCGATCGCCTTGATCGGATCGATGGAAGAAACATTCTCCGCCCTGTAGCGGCGGGCGACAATTTCACAGATGGCGTCTTTTCCGACCCCCCCCTGCCCGTTGATGACGATCACGATTTTTTGCATATTCAATCACTCCTGCATTCACAAGGCCCGCCCGGCGTTGCCGGGCGGGCCTCAAGCTTTTGTTAGTGCAATATCAGCCGCTCGTCTTCAACCACCAGCTTGATCTGATCTGGCGGTTCGGGGCTGTCAATCAGGCGGTTACAGATGACATCCTCGACTTCTTTGCGAATCACCCGGCGCAAATCACGCGCCCCGCTCTTCTTCCCGAACGCCTTGCTTGTGATCAGGTTGAGCGCCGGTTCCTCAAAGCTGAACACGATGTCTTTTTCCCGGAGCGGCTCGCGCAGTTCTTCAAGCATGAGGGCGGCGATTCGGTTGTAGTCGTCTTTGTCAAGCGCCCTGAACGCGACCACTTCATCCACCCGGCCGATGAACTCGGGGCGCAAAAACTCGCTGAGCGCTTTTTTTGCTTTGTCCTTGGCGGCGGTTTCGGCTTGGGCGTTGAAGCCTAACGCGTTGTTGCCGATGTTGCTGCCCGCGTTTGAAGTCATCACAATGACCGTGTTTTCAAAGTTGACCGCACGCCCTTGCGCATCGGTAATCTTGCCCTCATCTAAAATTTGCAGCAAGATATTCATCACATCCGGGTGCGCCTTTTCGATCTCGTCAAAAAGCACCACGCTGTAAGGGCGGCGGCGGACTTTTTCGGTCAGCTGGCCGGCCTCGTCGTAACCCACATAGCCGGGGGGCGAGCCGATGATCCGCGAGACGCTGTGTTTTTCCATAAACTCGCTCATATCCAAGCGGATGAGCGGGTCGGCCGCGTCGAACAGCTCGGCGCTCAGCGCTTTGACCAGCTCGGTTTTTCCCACCCCGGTCGGCCCGACAAAGATGAAAGACGCCGGGCGCCGACGCCCGCTGATCTGCACCCGCGAGCGCTTGACCGCGGCCGCGACCAGCTCGACCGCTTCGTCCTGGCCGATCACTTTGCCTTTGAGCGCTTTTTCCAGCCCGGCAACCTTGCGCAGTTCGGATTCGCGAATTTTGCTGGCCGGTATCCCGGTCCAGAGTTCAAGCACTTTGGCAAGGTCGTCCGAAGTCACTTCTATAGAGAGCGCGGCCGGTTCAATCTTCTTGAGCCGGTCGGTCACCCGAATCCGCTCGGAACGCAGATAGGCCATCCGCTCATAGTCCGGAACTTCCCGGCCGCTCCCCGCTTCGTCCAGCTCGTCGACTATATTTTTCAGCTCGCCGTTCAGCGCGTCGTATTCGGCCAGCTCCTGGCTGGCAAGGGACGCGCAGGAACAGGCTTCGTCCAGCAGGTCGATCGCTTTATCCGGCAAAAACCGGTCGGTGATATACCGCTCACCCAACACAACCGTACCCTTGACAATCTCATCCGGCACACGCACTCGGTGATAGGTCTCGTAATATCGCTTGACCCCTTTGAGCACCTCAACTGAATCGGAAATAGAGGGCTCCATCACCTTGACCGGCTGAAACCGGCGTTCAAGGGCTGCGTCCTTTTCGATGTGTTTGCGGTATTCGTTAAACGTGGTCGCGCCGATCACCTGAATTTCGCCTCGGCTGAGTGCGGGCTTTAAGATGTTGGCGGTGTTCATGGTGCCCTCAGAGTCGCCCGCACCCACAATGTTGTGCACTTCGTCAATGAACAGGATGACGTTGCCGGCTTCTTTGATCTCGCTGACCAGCCCTTTGACCCGGCTCTCGAACTGCCCGCGGAACTGTGTACCCGCGATCAGCGCGGTCAGATCCAGCAGGTACAGTTCTTTGTCGGCCAAACGGGCGGGCGCTTTGCCGTCAGCCAGCCGCTGGGCGATTCCCTCGGCGATGGCCGTTTTGCCCACCCCCGGCTCGCCAATCAGACAGGGGTTGTTCTTGCTTCTGCGGTTGAGAATTTGAATCACCCGGTAGATTTCTTTATCCCGGCCGATGATGTTGTCGATTTTTCCGTCCTTGGCCTTTTCGGTCAAGTTCTCACAAAAATTGTCGAGGAACTTGCGCTTGCGTGAGCGTTCGCGCTTTTTGGTTTCTTCCCGCGATTTTTGCTGAGGCGGCTGCTGCGGGACAATGCCTTTTTCCTTCTCGTCTTTCATATCCGAGCCGAACAGGTTTTGGATAAGCGGCAGTGACTGGGCGCCGCCCACCTCAAAGTCGCCGTCCAGGTTCCCCTCGCTGTCCAAAAATTCTTGCATCTGAGCGCTCATCGTCTCGATGTCCTCATCAGAAATGCCCATTTTATCCATAACCTCGCGCACCTGGGGGATATTCAGCTCTTTGGCGCACTTAAGGCAAAGCCCTTTGTTTTGCATCTCGCCGTTTTCCATATGCGCCAAAAAGATGGCCGCGATTCTGATCTTACATTTCGAACACATCATATTCATAAATTGCCCTACCTCGTGGTGGAATCAAGAACCGCACGTATTTCCCGCCCTGATTCTCAACTTCTCATATATCATGTCTTACACTCTATTATACACTTTACATGTGAACTGTATGTGACTACACATAGCGCAACCTGCGCCGCGGGGCGATTTTTGCCCGACTTTCGCTTGTTTATCGCTTTATCAGTATAGTACAAAGCCGGGCGTTTGTAAAGCAAGAACTGCCGCAATATCTCTGTCTTTGGGGTTTTACGGTAAGGCGACCGCCAATTCCTTCCCCAGCGCAAACGAATAGATGAGGCATTCTTTAACCGGAACCGGCAGCGCGCGGCCGAGAATTTCGCGGTAAAGTTTAAGTTGCAGGCTGTACCGCGCAACCAGCACTTCACCGCTCTGCACCCGATCGGTTTTGTAATCCAGGATGACCGCGCCGTCTTCTTCGATAAAAACACAGTCGGCAACGCCTTGCAGCGCGACTTTGCTTTCCCCGTCCATCCCCTCTAAATGCGCACCCAGCAAGTCCTGCCCGCATTGGCCCAGAAACCGCAGTTCCCGCATCAAGGCTCGGGCGGCAAAGATTCTCCTGCCCAGTGCGCTATGGAAAAAGTTATGCAAACGGATTAAGTCAAGGCTGTCCGCTTCGGTTTTTGAAAGGAATCCAAGCTCAGCCATTCGCGCGGCTTCGGCTTCGATGTTATCTCTGGCTTGATTGTAGTCTGAAAACTGCATGAACTTGTGCATGGCGTTCCCGCGCTCGGCGGGAGTGAGGGTTTGTTCCCCCATAAACCTTGGCCGCGTCCGGAAGTGGTAAAGCCCCGCGTCTTTCCCTTCGCCCAGCGCCGAGACCGCCAGTTTGGCCGGGATACGTGTCTGATTCTCAAACGGGTACCGCCAGTCAACGCGGCTTTGCAAGGTTGCCAGCAAATCCGGGTCGGGGGTGGCTGTCCGCGCAATAGCGGATGGTTTATCCTGCGCCTGTGCTTTCGGCTCGGGCTTTGCGATTTCGACTTTCCAAGATATCGGATCATCAACTCGTTCGATCTCGCCGCAGTCGGCCAGCTCGCGCAACGCCCCGCCGTCCGGGTGGCGAAGCAGCGCCATCATCAGCCAATCGGCCGGGCATTTGGCCTCCTCCACCCCGCGGGGGCTGAGCTTTCCGCCGGCCAGCTCACCGGCCAGGCCCTCAAGCTTTTTGGCGAGGTTGCCATTGGGGCAGGCGGTGACAATCAGTTTTTCCCGCGCGCGGGTGAGCGCCACATAGAGGACCCTTAATTCCTCGCTCAAAATTGAGCGCCGTGCCTCTATTCGGATGGCCTGAATCGGGATGGTCGGGTATTGCGCAAATGTTTGGGCATCCCGACGCAGACATGCGAACCCATATGTTGAGTGCAGTTGGGTGCTCTGGTGAAGGTCGGTCAGGTTGAATCCCTTGGCCGTGTCCGCCAGAAAAACAACCGGGAACTCCAGCCCCTTTGAGCGGTGAACCGACATGATCCGAACCGCCCCGCTGCCCTCTCCGGCCAGGGCGGCGGGGGCAAGGTCGCCTCCCCGCTCTTTAAGGCGGGTGATAAACCCGACAAAACCTGAAAGCCCCTTGTAACCCATTTTATGGTAGTCAGCCGCGTACTCACAGAGCAACAGCAGACTGGCCGGTCGGCAATCCCCCAGCGGCATTGCTTTGACAATGGCCAGCGCACCGGTCAGTGAATAGATTTCCATAATCAGCCGATCAGCCGGCAGAGCCGCCGCCCGCTTGCGCAGCCGGTTAAAAAGCGCAAGGAATTCCCGGCAGCGCCCGGCCAGCTCGCTTTCTCCTTCGCTTGCGGCAAGCAGGGCGCGGTAAAACGGGATTTTCCGCCCGCACAGCCGGATGGCGGCCAGGTCGGTATCCGAGAAACCAAAAAGCGGGGAGGCCAGCGCCGCAGCCAGCGAAATATCCCGCAGCGGGCTGTCCATCGCCTCAAGCAAAGAGACAACCATAGCGACCTCCCGCAAAGCCAAAAAACCGGATGTGCTCTGTGCCCAGACCGGCAAGCCGGCCGCTTCGAGTGCTTTGACGTAAACTTCCTGACGGCCTTTTGGTGAGCGCATAAGGATGCAAAAGTCACCGGCTTTTGCCGGGCGCAGGGTTTTGGCTTCCTTGTCGGTGACTTGGAACCGGTCGCCAATCATGCGGGTAATTCGGGCGGCGATGGCGGCGGCTTCGATCTGCACCGCGTCTTCATCCTCCTCCCGGTCGCCCGCGTCCAAGAGCAGGAACTCGGCGGCCGCGTTCGGATGGGGCGGATACTCTTTCGCCCCGCAGACCAGCCGCTCCTCGCCGCCGTAGTCGATCTCACCCATCTCTCTGCTCATAAGCATGGAGAACAGGTAGTTGACCGCCCCGGTAACTTCAGCGCGGCTGCGAAAATTCTCACCCAAAATAATCTTAGCCGGAGTCTGGCCGCAGTCGTAGTCAAATGCGTTCTCTTTGCGGTCAAGGAAGATGGCCGGGGTGGCCAGCCGAAAGCTGTAGATGCTCTGCTTTGCGTCCCCGACTAAAAAGAGGTTCGCCTCGCCCTGTGAAACACTGCCGAAGATCAGGTCCTGCACTTTGTTGACATCCTGATACTCGTCGACCAGCACCGCGCCATATTTGTGGGAAAGCTCGACCGCCCGGTGACTGCGTATATAATCACCTTTGCCGTCCGGCTCCAAAAGCAGACCCAGCGCAAAGTGTTCAAGGTCGGGGAAATCCAGCCGCTTTTTGCGCTTCTTTGCTTCGGCAAACGCAACATCAAACGCGCGGCAAAGATCAAACAACGCGGTTACCTTGGGCGCAAGGTCGGCCATATCTTCGGCAAAATCGGCCCTGGTCGCGTTCAGGGTTTTTGCGCTCAATTCACCCGCCAGTTTTTTGCAGCGCTCGCGGACAGCTTTAACCCGCCCGCCTATCTCTTTGCTTTCCCGCAGTGCGCCCAGCCGGGCAAACTCTATCCCGCCGACCGTAAATACGGCTTCGTCCCAATCCCCGCTGTCCAAGGCGGCTCGACAGCGGCGATATTCACTTAAATCTCTCGTAAGCGCACCGGCGTACGCTTTTTCGACCGCGCAGTCTGTTTCGGCCAAAGCAAGCGCGCCCTCGGTTGCGCGAACGCAAAAATCGAGTGTCCTGCCCGCATATTCGAGCAGGGCGCGCCCCCACAAGGTTTCATCCACCGGCGGCGGGTTGTGGTAGGCCGATTCGGCCTCGTTCAGCCAATCGGCGTAAAAAGGGTGCGAGCGGGCAAAACCGTACAGCTTGAGCAATGTTTCGGTCAGCCGGCCATCATCCCGCCCGGAAGAGAGCAGTTCAACCAGCGCGAGAAAATCGGCTTTTTCCTCCCGCGCGTAAAAATTCTCTATTACCTGGCGGGCGCAGTCTTGCCGGAGGATTTCCAGCTCCCCCTCATCGGACGGGGAAAAATCCTGTGAGATGGGCAGATGTTGAAAGTTTTGGCGGATCAGGTCAAGGCAGAATGCGTGGATCGTGCCGATCATCGCGCCGGAAAGCAGGGTCTGCTGCCGCGCGAGGCGCAAGTCTTCCGGGTTTTCGCGGGCGAGGGCGGAAAGGCGGAGTGATATCCGCTCTTTCATCTCAGCCGCGGCGGCGTTGGTAAAAGTGACAATGAGCAGGCGGTCGGCTTCAATCGGATTTTTCTCGTCCAAGATCAGCCGGATAGCCCGCTCGACCAGTACGGCGGTTTTTCCGCTGCCCGCCGCCGCGCTCACCAGGATCGGCCCGGTCCGCGCTTTGATCGCGTCTCCCTGCGGCTTAGTCCAGTCCGGCATGGTCATCCTCCCCCAACATTTTAAGCACGCTTTCGCGATCCATTTTAGCCACCGTTTTGTGTGTATCCCCCGGCTCAAAACCGCAGAGCGCACCCATTTCGCAGTAGTCGCAAGGATCAAAATCAGCCGAGCGCAAAGGCGTTGCGGGCAAACGGCCAAGCATCAGGCAGTCGGCCATCTCACCGACCAAGGCGCGAATCTTGCGGGAAAGCCGCCCCATCTCGGCCTTACCGGCCAGCGCGGAGCGGGCGTCCAGCCCGTCTTTCCCCATCTTGGCCGGGATGAACACACCTTTCAGCTCCCGCTCCATCCCACGCAGGCTCTCCTCGTCGTCCAATAGCAGGCCGCTCATCTTCCACTGTTTTTGTGACTGCGCGGCGATCATTTCTTCATCTTCCCCCCGCTCGGAAGTGACAGGCTTTGTGCCGACCGGCATGTAGAGCACCCCGGCCGGGACACAGCCGGCCAGCGCGCCCTCCCCTTTTTCGGCGATTGTGAAAAGGTAAAGCAGCATTTGTAAATTCAGGCCGCAGATCACGTCGTCCAGCCGGAACTGCTTTCCGCCCGATTTGTAGTCGACCACCCGCAAGTAGCGATTTTCGCCCTTTTGCATAACGTCCACCCGATCGACCACCCCCTCGACCCGAACTCGATTTCCTTCGGCGGTGACCATCTCAAGCGGGCGAACATCTCCATGCAGGCCGATTGGCAGCTCAAACGCAACCGGCATATACTCGCTCTGATTGAACTCTTCGCCTAAACGGCGTAATAGCTTAACTAATATCTCACTTAACCTCAAAAAGAGATAGTGAAAGCGGTTGGGCAGCGCGTCCAGCCTGGCCACCCGGTCAGCCAAATAACTGTCGATGATCTCGGCGATTTCGCGCTTGAGTTCTTTAGCTGACAGATCAAAAAGCGCGCGGCCGTGACGCTGGGTCATCACTTGCAGGACATGATGGAGTACGCTGCCCGATTCAAGCGGGGTAAACTCGACCCGCTCGCGGCGGCGCAGTCCAAGCCCATCCCGGGCGAAATAACTGAAGGCACAGCGGTGATAGCGCTCGATTCGGGAGGGCGAAAGGGTCATCCGCTCGCCGAAAAGTGCTTTGGCCACTGCCGGATCGGCAATCTCGCGCACACCTTTGAACGCAGCCCTTTCCATTCCGCGCAATACGGCCGCCTCGCCCAGCAAAGCGATCAGCGCAGCGGTTCGCGGGCTTTCTTCCCGATAAATCCCGGCCAGAAGGTCTCTCGCCGCGCCGCGGCTGTAAATTTCCCCGAAAGGCACGGGCGGCTCCAACTCAATCTTTGGGAATATCTCGCACAAACGCGCGATCATCCAAGAAGGGCGCTGCCCCGCGCCACTCAGTTTGGCGGCGGGGTAACTGACAAATAGCTGTTGTGATGGTATTGTTAATGCATAATAACAATAAAACCGCTCAAGCACCGCGCGCGCAAGCGCGTCCCCGCCGATTTCGGCACCCAGCTCGGCTATCTGGCGACGCTCTTCTTCGGTAAAGACGCCGGTAACCGACGGGTCGGGCGGGAATTGCCCCTCTACCCCGCCGATCACGAACGCGGCCTTGATCTGCCCCGGGCGGATTCGGTCAGCCTTGCCGACCAGCACTTGATCCAGCGTTTGTGGCCGCAGTCCGATCTCGGACGAGCCGAGCGCCAGACGAAAAAGCTCGACAAAACGCCCGGCTGGCAAAGCGGTTGTGGCCAGCGCAGTACCAAACACATCCAGAATATCCATCAGGCAGTCCCAAAGTTGGGTGCTCTCGTCCAGAAAGGTCTCCCGCTCGCCTTGACTTAGCCCATCCGCGAAGCTTTGCAGATGCTCGGCGGCGTTGATTGACCGTAAAAACGCGTAGATGGTGCCGGCAAAGCCGCGGCCATCCGTATTTTTCATCCCGTCGCGCAAAGCGGCCAGCGGCGCGATTATCGCTTGTCTGGTCGCGTTGAGCGCGATCAACTCCTCTCGATCCCGCTCGTTGTGCGGCCCGACCATTCCGCGCGGGTTGTTCTGCCACTGCTCTTCCCAAAGTTTGCCGCGCACCGACCAGATGTAACTGTAACCTTCAAGCGCGGCGATCTCGTCTGGGTCAAAGCCGGGTAGCGGATTTTTTGCGTAGGCAAGCACCGCCTCGCCGTCCAGCCCCGAGCGTATAGCCTCAAGCGCGGCCAACAAACCCCCGGCCAGCGAAACGTTTTCGACATCCCGGCGCTCGTCGGTGAAAAATGGGATTCCCTCGCGCAGAAATACACTTTCGACCGCGCGCAGATACGGCTCTGTTTCGCGGGCGACCAGCGCGATCTCGCGGTAGCGGCAGCCATCTTCGCGTACCAGCCCAGCAATTTGCGAAGCTACCCACTCGATCTCGCGGTAAGGGTCCTCCGCCCGAAAAAGGCGGATCGCCTCCGGGTTTTCGCCAAACTTGGGGGGATTGGGCAAAGAGAAGCTGGTCGCCAGATGCGCAAGCGCGGGGGAGTGGTAACGGCAGGGTGTATGCAGCTTGACCGGGCTGGCCACCTGCACACCCGCCTGCCTGGCGTATCTGCGCAGACGGGCCATCGCCTCTTTGGCCGAGGAAAATATCCCCATCCCCTGCTGATTGTCCTGCATCTCATCCGCGGTAAAAGCAACGGTAACGCCACCCGCCCCCGCAATCAGCAACGACAACATCTCGAACTCACCGGCCATAAATGTGGTAAACCCATCCACAAAAATCTGCTTTCCCGCGAACAAGTCACTGCCTCGCAAAAGATTGATGGCGCGGATTAGATCGTCCTCCGAGTCGGTATAGCCTTGTTCGAGCAAAGCTTGATAGGCGCTGTAAAGAGCAGATAGGTCAGCTAATTTATCCCCAAGTCCACCGGGCGGGCAGTCGCGGGATATCCCGCTCAACCGGTCAGGAGATATTCCCGCGCCTTTGAATTCGGCGATCACCGCAGATATGGTTTCTAAAAAGGCGGGGTTCAGGCTGCTCTTTTTGTAGACGCGCAGTTTGTCGGTCAACTCGGCCAGCGCGAGGGATAGCAGCAGATACCGCCCGGCCGGGGTAATAGATGGGCCGCTCATCCCGCCAAGCGCGCGAAAAATGCTGTTGCAAAGCCGGGTAAAACTGAGCACCTCTACTTCAAGGGCAAGGCGGGGTCCGACCGCCTGCTGAACCGCAAGCTCGGCTTCAAACGAATACTGCTCGGGCACAAGGAGGAGGATGCGCGCCCCGCCATCCGCCGCCGCGGCCAGCCGCTCAAGAAGCAGCGCGGTCTTGCCCGACCCGGCCGGGCCAAGAATAAAGTTCAGCGTAGCGATCCCCCCTAAAACAGTTGACAATGGACAGTTGACAATTGGGGGATCGCTACGCGACTAATTATAAAAACCATCGCGTAGCGATACATTGATTGTCCATTGTTCATTGTCCATTGTCCCTTGTCAATTGCCTGCAAACCCCAGTTTAAACGCCAACAGGTTTCGCTCGATCATGTGCTGTCTGGCCGGTGGAATGGATTCCTTCAGCGCGGTTTTCAGCGTTTCGATCTCACCCCAAGCCATCTCTTTGAACAGGCGCCCCAACAAAACCATGTTGGCCAAGCCGCTTAGCCCCTTTTCGGCTGACAGGGCGGTGGCCGGCAGTGAGCAGGTCTTGACGTCGTCCCGAATCTTTTCCGGGTGTACGATGCTCGAATCGTAGAGGACAATCCCGCCCGGTTTGACCGCATCCACAAACTTATCGTAAGCCGGGCCGTTCATAGCAACCAGGGTATCCGGCTCAACCACCACAGGCGAGCCGACAGGTTTATCTGAGATACATACCCCGCAGTTGGCCGTACCTCCCCGCATTTCGGGGCCGTAGGAGGGCATCCACGAGACCTCTTTGCCCAGAATCAGCCCGACATATGCCATCACTTTCCCGGTAAACAGGACGCCCTGCCCCCCAAATCCGGCGAACAGGATTCCGCAGTCGATCATCTCACTTCGCCTCCCCCGCAAATTTGTCTTTGTACACACCCAGCGGGAAATGTGGAATCAAGTTGTCGGCCAGCCAGTCCAGCGCCTCGACAGGAGTCAGCCCCCAGTTGGTCGGGCAGGTGGACAGCACTTCGACAATCGAGAACCCGCGGCCGCTCGACTGATATTCAAACGCCTTTTTGATCGCTTTTTTCGCTTTTCGAATCTCGGGGGCGCGGTGAACGGACACCCGCTCGGCATAACTGACCCCCTCCATGGTCGCGAGCATTTCGCAAACTTTTATCGGATACCCGGCCGTGTCTGTCTGTCTGCCATACGGGGAAGTCTGGGTCACCTGCCCGGTCAGGGTGGTCGGCGCCATCTGGCCGCCGGTCATCCCGTAAATCGCGTTGTTGACAAAAATGATCACGATGTTCTCGCCCCGGCCGGCCGCGTGAATGGTTTCGGCCGTTCCGATGGCGGCCAAGTCGCCGTCCCCCTGATAGGTGAACACGACCCCGTCCGGAACAGCCCGAATTAACCCGGTGGCCACCGCAGGCGCGCGTCCGTGGGCGGCCTGAATCATATCACAGGCAAAAAAGCTCTGGCACATAACCGCGCAGCCGACCGGCGCAACCCCGATCACCCGGCCCTCCAGCCCCAGCTCGGTTATGCTCTCAGCCACCAGCTTGTGGATCACCCCGTGGGTACAGCCCGAACAGTAGGTAAAGGGCAGGCCCCGCAAAAAGCCCGGCTTGTCATATACGACTTTCACAGCCACTCCCCCTTTGCCATCCGCGTGATCTCACCCAGTACCCCCGCGGGGGTCGGAACAACCCCGCCGGTGCGGCCAAAAAACTCGACCGGCTTTTTGTATTCGAGCGCGGCTCTGACGTCTTCAACCATCTGGCCCATGCTCATCTCGACGGTCAGCACAGCTTTTGCGGTTTTGGCCGCCCCGGTCAGTTCTCTCTTGGGATACGGCCAAACGGTGATCGGCCGGAAAAGCCCGGCTTTGATTCCCGCCTCACGGGCGGCGGTCACCGCGCTGCGTGCAATCCGCGCACAGGCGCCGTACGCGACCACCACAATTTCGGCGTCTTCGGTCATAAAGCACTCAGCCTGTGTTTCGGTCTCCTCGATGGTTTTGTACATCTCGAACCGCTCGCGAACCCTCGCTTCCAGCGCTTCCGGATGAAGATAGAGCGAGTTCACCAGATTGCCCGGACGGGCGTTTCTGTGCCCATTCACCGCCCAAGGCTTGGCCGGCAGCCCCTCCACCGGTTCGGGAAAGACAACCGGCTCCATCATCTGGCCAAGCAGTCCGTCACAGAGCAGCATCCCGGGCATCCGGTATTTGTCGGTTAAATCGAAGACGGTAAACACGCAGTCACACATCTCCTGCACGGTGGCGGGAGTGAAGACCAACATTTTGAAATCACCGTGGCCGGCCGCTTTAACCGCCTGATTATAATCGGCCTGCGACGGCTGAATCCCGCCCAGCCCCGGCCCGGCCCGCTGGATGTTCAAGATAACGGCAGGCAGATCGCTCCCGGCCAGAAAGGAGATCCCCTCTGTCTTAAGCGAAATGCCGGGGGAGGAGGAGGAGGTCATCGTCCGCTTGCCGGCAGCCGCCGAGCCCATAACCATGTTGATCGCGCCTATTTCAGATTCAGCCTGCAAAAACAGGCCGCCCACCTTGGGCATCCGCTTGGACATATAGGCGGCGACCTCGGTCTGCGGGGTGATCGGGTAGCCGTAAAAGTGGCGGCACCCCGCCCGGATGGCCGCTTCGGCAACCGCTTCGTTGCCTTTCATAAGGAGTCTTTGCGCCATGTGTTTTTTCACTCCTTCTCCACTTTGATCGCGCAGTCGGGGCAGACCAGACCGCAGACACAACAGGCGGTGCAATCGTCAATTTTTCCCATGCAGGACGGGTTGTAGCCCTTGGCGTTAAATTTTTCGCGGTTTAAAAACAAAACTTGTTTGGGGCAAGCGGCCACACATACGCCACATCCCTTACAGAGTTTTTCGTCAATGGTCACTCGGTTTGGCATCGGTGATCTATTCCTCCTTGTTGGTGATCATCTCACCACGGGGTTTTAACGTAGACGTCAATGGGCAAAATAGCTTGGCCGGTTTCGCCAAGTTTGCCCGCCAGGCCGCGCTCGACGCTTGTAAACAACAGCGGCCTGCCGGTAAGCCGCGCCAGCTGCTCTGCCTTTTGAATGGACTGCAAAACATCTTCGACGCCAGTCTGATAAGATAGGTTTGAATTATTCACAATTCCGCTCACTTTCAGGCGGCTGGCCGTTTCAATCTCTTTCATGTATTCGGCGGCTTGTTCGGGTGTGCCGGTCAGGTAACGAAAAAAATTGACCACAAATAGCATGTCATAGGGCGCCTCTCGAATTCGCGGGGCATAGCTGCCCAGCGCGTAACAGCCCTCGGCATCGCCGCCCGCGTCAATCATGACAGTTGCGCCGCTTCCCAACTGCCCGCCCAACTCACCGGTCAGCGAGGGTGAATCGAGGCTTGTACCGGCAAAGGCCGGGGCTATCAGGTCGATTCCCGCGCTCGCCGCCAGTTCCTTAAAGTCGGCGGTGACAAAGTACGGATTGACTACATCCAAGTCGGCCAGAACCACCTTTCGGTCCTCGGCTTTCAGCGCAAGCGCTAAGTTGATTGAAAGATTGGTCTTACCACTTCCGTAATGACCGGTGACGGCCAGGGCCTTACTGAATTTGGTTAACATGGCCGACTCCTTTTGTCTGCGCTGTTCGGCATTCTGTTTGCTCATCTCACACCATTGTAACATGTGATACATTTTTTTGCAAGCGTTTTGTGTCGATCGCTTAAATGTATGTGAATCATTTGCCAATTAGATTTATAATCCGCACCGGCACACCCTCTTTAATACAGCAGGCGATGGCGTGCGCGGTGCCGCGGGAATGAAAATCCCAAACCGCCAGGACTTGGTCGGCCTTTCGGATCATTTCTTTGTTCCGGATGATCGGCGCTTTGCGGCCATATCTTTGATAGTCGGGCAAAATTTTGACAAAGGCAATCCCCCGTCGGGCAGCAAACCGCTCTGCAATGGCATCGACGCCATTCGCCCCGCCGCTGATAATGGTCGTTGTCCCTTTGGGTATATAACCGAGCAATATTTTATCGTCAATCAATGTGATTTTGCGAGAGCCAATGATTGCCAGTTTCACCTATAATACCTCCCGGATGTTTGCGCCGGCCGCGTATCGCCGTGGTATGAAAGCAAAAAATGATGGAAAGATATTGAAAATTGCCTTGAAGTGACAATAGATGCAACTAACAGTGAATCACTCACTATTTTACTGCAATAAACGAGAGTGCACAAGGCAATTTAATAAAGCGAAATATATGTTTGGTCAGTCGATTCGGCCGGCATGTCTTTGGAACCTGTATTCAAACTTGAAATGCCCTCACGGTGATTTTCCGCCGGTTCCGCGTCAATTTCCCTTGGAATCAAAAGTATTTCTGCGGGAAATTTCATTGCCCGGCGAAAAAGCCGCGCCGCACCGGCATTTCTTTCTTATGGATACAAGTTCAATAAATTAGGAATATGGAGTTTTACACTATGCGAAAATTGATTCGGGCTTTGGCCGCCCTGGGGACGGTGGCCGCCTCACTGCTCTTTGCCCTCATTATATATATACAGTATATCATACCGGACAATCTTTTGGTTGGCCAAAACGGAAGATTTATGATCAGCGAACGGCTCACGCTGGTTGCGGTAGAAGAGCAAAACCTGCTGCCCAAAGTGGTGGACGCAAGCGGCCAGGTCTTTGGTTTACAGTTAAGGCCGGGCGGCGAGCCGGTACAGGAAGTGCTTTCTTATGTTGAAGCGCGTATGGTAATCCCCGGCGGCAATCCGTTCGGGATCAAGCTGCGCACTGATGGTGTGCTGGTGGTCGGGATGACCGATGTTCAAAAAGGCACAACTTTAATGAATCCGGCCAAAGAAGCGGGAATCAAAGCGGGGGATATCCTCACCCACATCAACGGCGAGCGGCTGGAAGAGGGCAACTGTGTCCGGCGGATTGTAACCGACAGCAACGGCTCCACCCTGACTTTTTCGCTCCAGCGGGGGGGCGAAGCCCATGAAGTTTCGCTTTCGCCTGTCCTGTCCGACTATGACCGGGAGTTCAAGGCCGGTATCTGGGTGCGGGATTCATCCGCCGGAATTGGTACCATAACCTATTTTGACCCGGCCAGCGGGCTGTTTGCCGGTCTGGGCCACGGGGTCTGCGACATTGACACCGGCGTGATCATGCCCCTTTCGACCGGTACAATTGTGGACGTAAACATCTCAGGGGTCCACGCCGGGCAGAGCGGGCGTCCGGGTGAGCTTCAGGGCGCGTTCCTGTCCGACTCCCCGCTGGGCGCGCTTGAAATCAACACCGAGGCGGGGCTGTTCGGGATATTGACCGCCACCTTCCCCTCCCACGACCCAATCCCGATGGCGCGGCGCAGTGAGATCGAGCCCGGTCCCGCACTGATCTACGCAACCATTTCAGGGAACAAGCCCCAGGCCTTCGAAGCTTATGTCGAAAAAGTCAACCACTCGGATATCTCTCCCACCAAAAACATGGTAATCCGGGTGACTGACCAGCGCCTGCTCGATATCACCGGCGGGATTGTGCAGGGGATGAGCGGCTCTCCCATCATTCAAAACGGGCGGCTGGCCGGCGCGGTCACCCACGTCTTTGTCAACGACCCCTCACGCGGCTACGCCATTTTCGCCGAGAATATGGATAAATATCTCAGATCTATCGAAGGCAGAGACCTGGCCGCGTAAATGTTTTTATGAACGCTGCTCCCTCCGGCAAACGTCGGAGGGAGTTTTTGTTAAATGTTATGCTAATAAATCTCAAAAACATCTAGTATTTTTCACTGCGATGCGCTATAATAGATTCAGGCGATTTTTGTCGAAAAAATAAACAGCCGCTTGACGTAAATCGAAAACAGCAAAACCCTGACAGATATACTATCGCAGAATAAACAAATTATTGACAGTTTATTCATTAAGAAAGTGCATCCACAAAGACTTGCAAATTTTTCCAATATATGGTAATATCATATCAAGATGAGGCGAAACTAGATTGACAAAGGAGAAAAGTGTAATGGCCCAAAACCTTCAGATTTTGATTTCCGACGATTCTAGGGAGTTCTTTGCGAAGTGTGCCGGCGCGTTTGGCGCGCGCGATTGTCAGGCGATCTCTGCCCCTGCGGACGGAAATGAAGTTTTGAATATGATCGAAGCTTGCCGGCCGGACGTTGTTTTGATGGGCGTTTATATGCCCAACCGGGACGCGCTCGGGGTGTTGGAGGCGGTTCGCGCCAACCCGAACCTTAAGGCACCTATGTTTATGACCATTACCAGCTCAGCCAATCAGATGCTTGAGCGGGAGCTGGTGGCGGGCGGCGTCTCTTATTGTTTTTTAAAGCCGGTTGACGCCGAAATGATTGTCGAGCGGGTAATGCAGCTGACTGCGGCCAGCCTGCAAAGCGGCCCCACAAAGCAGGGCAAAAGCCAGCCTGACCTTGAACTGATGGTCACCGACATCATCCACCAGATCGGCGTACCCGCACACATCAAAGGTTACCATTATTTGCGCGAGTCAATTATGCTGGCCACCGAGGACGCTGAGATCATCAATTCCGTCACCAAGCGGCTTTATCCGACTGTCGCCAAAAAAGGCAAGACTACCCCCTCACGAGTGGAACGGGCCATCCGCCACGCGATTGAAGTGGCCTGGGATCGCGGGGATGTAGACGTGCTCAACTCTTACTTTGGTTACACCATACACAACGGCCGGGGCAAGCCGACCAACTCTGAGTTCATCGCTATGATCAGCGACCGGCTTCGGCTGAAAAAGAAGTTTGCCGGTTAGACCTGCACATACCAAAAAGGCGGGAAAGAATCTGAATATTCTTTCCCGCCCGTATATTTTTCTGATGTTATAGCTCTGCGTAAACTTGCGCACGTATAGCTCTGAATTCATCCCGCTTGGACTGCACCGTTCGGGCAAAATCGCTGCCGCTTCTCCCATTCTCGACCGCCCTGCGCATCCCGCCTTCCCCCAGCTGATAGGCCATAAGGGCATAGCTTTCGCTGTAACGGGAGAGCAAGTCAGCGATCATATAGGTACCCGCGTCGATATTCTGGTGCGGATCCATCAGGTTGTAAATCCCGTGCTGGTCATACAGCCAGCCCCGGTTGACGTCGTTGATCTGCATAAGGCCGCTGTCCTGGGTACCGTTGCGGTTGATGTTCATCGCCTCTACCCTAAATGTACTCTCCCGCCAAATCAGGGCCAGAATCAGCTCGTACTCAAGCCCCAACTGAGCCGAGCGCTCGAAGATATACCGCTGGAGGTTATAACTGAGCGGAACCTCCTCAAGGTAGAAAAAGCCAAACGGGTCAACGTGCGGCCGAAGCGGCCCGGCTGTCGGCATTCTCGCGAAAGCGGGGAGCGCTTCTTCTTCCTCCACGGTTACCCGTTGCGCGCCGGTCGTCATCCCGAGCAGTGATCGCAAAGTCGCCTGGTCGGGGAACTGTACCCGCTGACCAAAATCAACCGGCGGCCGGTGCAGAATTGCGCCAACCCCGCTGGGCGGTGAAAGAGCTGTAATCGCAATCAGGCCGCCGATCATAAAAAAAGTCACGGCAAAAACAGACACCTTTTTGGCGATCCTATACCGAAAAGCTGGCTGGGCGACCAGCGCGGCCAAGATTTTCTGCCAGACAAGTGTGGTTTTGATCCGCACAACCCGTGCCCCGGCCAGCGCCCTCCCGCACTTACTTGCCACCGGGCCGGACAAGGCCTGCCGACATCGCGCGGCGATGGGCTGCCAAATCCGCTTTCGCAGATGCTGTCGTATTCGCATAATCATTGAATCACCTTTTCTGTCTGACCCTTAACGCGTTTGTAAAGAGCCATATTTGCCGGTGGCCGCGCCTGAATTTGCCTTATTTGGGGAACTTGTACCTATTGCAGTTCTGGCCGCCGGCAGTATTATTCTAATCGCCACCAGGCAATTATTTTGCTGAAACGCGTCAACAATGCCGTTTATGCAACATCGTCACCCAAGTAGGATAGCCTTTGGAAAGATCATTATACACAATTTTGCCTTACTTGCCAAGTATTTTGCGCCAAAACCTTCCATCCTTTCGATTTGTCCGCAATATTTCCCCGGCCTGTACATATACATCAGACAGGCGGATAAGGGGAGGATTTGATCGAATGATCACTGGGCTTTACGACATTTTACACCGGGCACAAAGTCTTTTGCAGGGCGGTTCAATGATTGTGTTGATCTGTGGAATGGGCGTTTATCTCACCCTGCGCACACGGTTTTTTCAAGTGCGCGGGCTGACGTTTGTCTGGAAAAACACGGTGGGCAGCCTGCTCAAAAAAGATGACCGGCCGGCTTCAGGCGGAATCTCCCCTTTTCAGGCGGTAAGCACAGCACTCGCCGGCACTATGGGGGTCGGCAACATCGCCGGGGTGGCCACCGCGCTTACCCTGGGCGGCGCAGGAGCCCTCTTTTGGATGTGGGTCAGCTCGTTTTTCGGGATGATGACCAAGTATGCCGAGATTGTGCTGGCTGTCCGCTACCGGGAGCGGGACGCAGGCGGCGGCTGGCGGGGCGGGCCTATGTACTATATAGAAAAGGGGCTGGGCAAGCGCTGGATGGCCAAATTGTTCGCGGTTCTGTGCGCGGCCGGTTCTTTCGGGATTGGGAACATGACCCAGGGCAACGCGGTGTCGGGCGCTGCCAGAGCCGCTTTTGGCATACCGATCTGGCTGAGCGGGCTGATTACCGCTTTCATCGTCGCACTGGTTATTTTTGGCGGGGTGAAGCGGATTGCCACGGTGGCTGAAATCACCATCCCGTTTATTTCGGTGGCCTACATCGCGTTCTGCCTGGTAGCCGTCACCAGGGGGAGCGACTATTTGGGCGGCGCGGTCAGTTTGATTTTTGAACAAGCGTTCACTCTCCAGAGTGCTGTAGGCGGGGTGGCCGGTTACGGCCTGCTCACTGCACTTCGGTACGGGGTATCCCGCGGGGTGTTCACAAACGAGGCGGGAATGGGTGCGGCCTCTATCGCGCACGCGGCGGCCGACTGCAAAAGCCCGGCCCATCAAGGCGCATGGGGTATTTTTGAAGTTTTTCTGGATACAAACACCGTTTGTACGTTGACCGGGCTGGTACTCCTGACCGCCGGGGGCGGAAGGCTTTGGTCAAGCGGTTTGGATGGCGTGGAGATGACAACCGCCGCATTCGTCTCGGTATTCGGGCAGCTGGGCGCGACGTTTATCGCGATTTCGGTAATGATCTTCGCGGTGGCGGGGATGTTGGGCTGGTGCTTGTACGGTGAGGTGTCGATCGGCTACCTCACCGGCCAAAGTGCGCGGATGATCTTACTTTACCGGATGCTGTTTGTTCTTTGTGTTTATGTCGGCGCGGTCAGCGAGCTGCGCGCGGTCTGGGAATTGACCGACGCGCTTAACGCCTTGATGGCCATCCCCAACATCGCCGCCATCTGGCTATTGCGCCGACAAGTCATCTTGCCGAAAGCGTTTGAGCGCAGGCTCCGGTCTTAAAACACTGAACGGGCAATCCAATTTGACGTGCCTCCGGCAAAAGAACGCCTCCCCGGAGGCTTAACCGGGGAGGCGTCACTTTGGGGCTTTACTTACTTGATCGAGTTCTCGTAAGCTTGGATCATTTTCTTAACCATCTGGCCGCCGACAGAGCCGGCTTGGCGAGAGGTAAGGTCACCGTTGTAACCTTGTTTGAGGTTTACGCCAACTTCGTTGGCACTTTCCATCTTAAAGCGGTTCATTGCTTCTTTCGCTTCAGGAACAACGATTTTGTTTCCGTTACTAGACATTTTTATTACACTCCTTAGACTGGTTAAATGTTCGTTTGCGTTTGCCCTAATATTATGGGCCCACGAGCGTTTGATATGAGTGGTAAATTTGTGGGGTGAGCTTAGATAAATCCTTCCTTGAGGTGGTCAACCTTTCCGGTGAGGATCAAAATTGCGGCCAAACTCATTAGCAAAAAGCTGTCAACCGGGCTGCTTAAGCGCATCGGAATCTCTTGCGGCTCGATCTGGCTTTCATCTAGACAAGTTATCGAGCGGCGCAAATCAATCACAGCGCCAGGCGCGGTCATGCTGGAAAGCGAGATGGTGTCCCGGCTATTCAGCCCACAAGTGATGGCCGGCAGCCGTGTCTTTGAAACATGCGCCAAAAGCGCGTCGCTGGATGAATCTACAATGGCCACAGCCGAAGCCGCGCTGACAATTTGCGTAGAGATTGCCCCTTGTGCCTTGTAGACGACAATCACTTGGTCGGTCTCGATCTCACCAAAGCTCTGGGCGTCGCAAATCAAAAGATCAGGTGATTTACCGGACGTCTTAAGCTTTTGGCTGTTTGTGCGAACGGTGACAAAATGCCGGTCAAGCATCTCAGCCAGCGCATTGACAAAGGCATTGTCGCCCGCTTCATCCACCACCAGAATTGTGATCAAAGACAGCCCTCCAAACAGATTTCCGCCGCGCGCTTTGGCTTATGCGCGATACAGCATCTTTGCTTTTTTGCCGCAGACTTAGATTTTGTCAATCGCCCTTTGATATGCAAGCCAATCTAATCCGCAAAAAACGTAAAATTTTAGACACACGCGGTCCGCGACAAATTATTGAAAAATTCACAAATTCTCGCTATAATGAATGGAAGTGGAATGATCGATTGTTGCATACAACTACCCCTTTTATCGACAAGGAAAGTATCGTATGAAAAAACTTATGACGCTCCTGCTTGTCACCGTGCTTTTGCTTTCACCTTTTTCTATATACAGCGCGGACGCGGTCGAGCCGAGTCAGATTCGCGCGCGCACCGCCGTTCTCATGGACCTTGAGACCGGGCAGGTGATTTACGACAAGGGCGCGCACCAGCGAGTTTATCCGGCCAGTACCACCAAGATTTTGACCGCCCTGCTTGTGGTCGAAAACGCAAGCCTTACCGATATGATGGAAGTGACCGGCTCAGCCATCGGCCATCTGCCCTGGTATGGTTCCCACATCGCTTTGGTCGAAGGGGAAATGATCTCGGTGGACGATGCGCTTTACGCAATGATGCTCCCCTCGGCAAACGACGCTTCCAATGTGCTGGCCGAACATGTGGCCGGCAGCCTTGATGCGTTTCATCAAATGATGAACGACAAAGCCAGAGAGATCGGCGCGCTGAACTCAAACTTTACTAACGCGCACGGCCTGCATGAGGAAAGCCATTATACCACCGCTTACGACATGGCGCTAATCACCCGCTATGCAATGGAAAACGAGGATTTCCGCCGTTACTTCGGAGCACCGCGGCACACCATGGGGCCTACCAATATGAACACTGGGCGGGAATGGCCCAACTTTCAGTATATGCTTGTCCCCGGGGTGGACGCTTATGATCCGACTGTCATTGGCGGTAAAGTCGGTTTTACCAACGCGGCCAGGCACACTATGAGCACAGTTGCCACCCGGGATGGCCGCTCGCTGATCTGTGTAGTCATGTACGCGCCCACCCGCTGGGATAAATTCAACGACACCAGCACCCTGTTAAGCTTCGGGTTTGAGGAGTTCATCCCCATTACCATCAGCGGTGAAGAATTTTCCGGTTTCCAGCTGCCTGTCATGCAGGAAGGCGAAGTGGCCGGCAACGCCACGTTTGATATGACCGAAAACTTCACCGCCCTTGTACACCGTTCAACCGACTTGGACAATCTGCAAATCCGGCCGAATAGTCCCGACTTTTACGATTACTTGGACCCGACCCCGTTTACCGTAAGTTTTGAGCTGCCCGGCAGTCTGCCATTTGTCCCGTCTTATTTGGGCAGCGCCAGCCTCACCCCGACGATAGATATCCTGGCTGTTTCCGCTTCACTGCACCTGACCGGTGATGGCCGGATCACACCTTTTTGGCTGCGGATTTTGCAGGTCATCGGCATTGTGTTGGGCGTGCTCATCCTGCTCTTCGCGCTCTTTGTCGTTTACCGCAGGATTCAAATTCGAAAGCGGCGACGCCGGCGCACCTCCCGGCTGGCTCAAAAGCAAGCCGAGACGACCAGCCACAATTTCGGCACAGCCAAGGGGTACTCACCCCATGCTTATATGAGTAGCTCATTCCCGCGCAGCAACAGCGGTTATAGCCGCCGTCGTGTGCGGTAATATGCACAAACACACCGGCAGACCGGGTTTTCCCCGATCTGCCGGTGTCGTATTTATTGCCCGGCCAACCTTTGAATGGTCGCCTGGTCGGCTTCCCCGTCGGGCGGCAGGCCGCTTTCTTCCTGAAAGCGGGTGAGTGCCGCGCGTGTAAGCGGGCCGATGATGCCATCCGGCCGGCCAGGGTCCTGCCCGTTTAACATCAACGCAAGCTGAAGCCAATATATGACCGCGCCGCGGGTAAGCTTGGGCACAGATCGCAGGGCGGCCAATGTTCGCGCACCCAGAATTCCGTCCACTTTTAGTTTTGCGCCCAAGTCGGTATTCAGCGCCATTTGCAGCGCCGCGACCACCTGTGGCAGGCTGCTTTTGTCAAAGACACCGCTCAGCGGGATATCCAGGCCAAATCCGGTGTTCATCAACAGCTGCGCCTGCATGACGCGCGGGTCCGGACAGCCGGGCAGTTGCGGTTTATCGGAAAGCCCGTAGTATTCGGCGACCGCGCTGACAATGGCTGCCGCGTACTCGTGCAGCTTTTCGTCAAACAGCCGGTTATCCTCCTCGTTTATGATAAATCCCATCTCGAGAAGCATAGACGGCATAGTCGTTTCGCGCAGAACGTAGTAGTCGCCGCGGCTGACTCCCCGGTCGGCCTGTACCCCGGCCTCCACCACCCGGTCGAGCACCAGCCGGGCGATCACCGCGTCGGGGTCTTCCGGCGCGGTCAGATATATGTAGTTCTCAACCCCCATTGTAGTGGGCGTCTGTTCGGGGTATGAGTTCCGGTGAAGGGATATAAAGAGGTCAGCACCCGCTTGATTGGCCATATCGGCCCGGTCGGTCAGGGTGACATATACATCGGTATCTCTGGTCATCTGCACCGGTATATTGTGTTCGCGCAGCTGTTTGGCCACCTCTCGCCCCAGGCGGAGGTTGTCGTCTTTTTCCAGCCGGCCCTCCCAGCTCGCGCCGTTGTCCCAGCCGCCGTGTCCGGGATCGACGATAATCAATGGCAGTTTGTTTTTTTCCATTTTATATGCCTCCTCTCTCGGCTTAACAGCGAACCGCGTTTACTTCTTCGATGATTGCGTACCAGGTGACCGGCCCGATGATTCCGTCTACCGTTAGCTCAAACCTTTCTTGAAAAACCTTGACCGCGTGTTCGGTATGCGGCCCGAAGACGCCGTCCACATCCAGTTTTATTAAGACCGGATGACAGGCGGCCAGCTCTGCCAAAAATCCCTGCATCAGCCGTACATCATCCCCGCGCATTCCGACTTTAAGCGGTCTGCCGGGGTATTCAAGGTTATCTGCCTGCGCCCCACCGGTGAGCAAATCGTATTGCCGGATGATCGCCTCCCAGGTAACCGGGCCGACTACGCCGTCCACCCCCAACATAAACTGCTGCTGGAACGCGACGACCGCCGCCTGCGTTTTGGGGCCGAACACGCCGTCCACCGTCAGGCGCGGGATGTTCGGGTAAGCTTTTCCGATGGCATTCAGGCAGCTTTGAATCAGGCGGACATCCGCGCCGGTTGAGCCGTCGCGCAGCGGTTTGCCCGGGTAAGGGTGGTCGACAATCGGCGGAGGGGGCGGCGGAGGGGGCGGGGTGATCTGTTCAAAAATGCTGTGATAAACCTGATAGAGCATCCGCCAGGTGGACGGGCCGACTACTCCGTCCTGGGTCAGCCCAAACACTTTTTGGAACTCGGTCACCGCGTTCTTTGTCCGGGCGTCAAACACACCGTCCTGAATGACGACCGGTATGCTCTCGTAGTATGCGGCGACCGCGTTTAAGATAAACTGCAGCTGCAAAACATCCGGGCCGCGCGCGCCCTGCGTGATGGTGGTGCGGGGCGGTTCTTGCCCAATCCCGATCCGCTCACCCTCCGACTCAAGTTCGCCTAATTTGGTCACCGCCACATATATGTTGGAGATCTTGTTCCAGGTATCCCGGCCGATCACACCGTCTTGTGGCAGGTTAAACGTCTTTTGAAAAGCAAGGACAGCCGCCCGCGTCTCTTCGCCGAAGACGCCGTCCGGGTTATCTATGCGCGGGATGAGCGGGTAATTGACCCGAATCCGGTTGAGATAGTTCTGCATGGTCTGCACAGCCGATCCCCGGCTGCCAATCCCCAGCGAGTACCCCGGATAGGAGACGACTACATCCGAAAAATGCGTTCCGGCTGAAAGCTGAATATCGCTGGGGTAATAATCCCGCAGAATCTGAATCGGTGTGCGGCCCTGATTTGCCAGCTCGACCGTTCCCCACTGCGCCAGCCCGGCACAGATGACAGTGGTTCCGTTGCAAAATGAAGTAAAGAACGGATTTTTGAAACCAAGCCGATGGACGTAGACGTTGAAATAATCATCCACCAGCCGGCTGATGTTCTCAAAAACCTGGCCGCCCTCCCGGTAGCTCTGGTCGAAAGCGGTTGAGTTGGTGATCTCGAAGTTGTAGCCGCGGCTTCGATACCACTCGGTGTAGACGCGGTTGAGCGCAAAGGTGACAATGGCGTGTATGTTCGCGACAATCGCGTTTGTCGGCCAGGTCGGATAAATCTCGCTCGAAACCACATTTTTTATGTAGTCGGCAAACGGCACGCGGACATTTCGCGCGCCGGTGTCCGCTGGTTTACCCAGGTGCACGGTGATCGCATTGGGTATGGTCACCTCGCTGAGCACCCGCTGACCAAGGCCGCTTTTATTGCCCACCTGACTGCGGTCGTCCGCCAACAACCCGATGGGCGGGATGATTGTCTCTTCAGTCTCGCTGTTTCCGCGAATATCCGGCTGCATCTGAACGGTTAAGATGGATGTTTGTGTGTCCACTACCTCTACCCCGCGGATTCGCTTCTGCACAAACCCCGCTTTGGTCACAACTACAATCCAGGCCGAATTGGCCGGCTGGGTATAGCCGGGATCAAGGGTGAGGGATTTGTCCGGCGCGGGAAGTTCCAGTGGCGGCGTCTCACCGTTTTGGTCGGTGTAAGCCTCGAACAGCACTTGACCCGCCAAGTCAAGCAGCTGTACCCGCGCGCCCGCGATCGGAATCGCCCCTCCGGCCGCCCGGGTCTCTACTTTTAAGTAACCGGTGCCCATATGATTTCACCTCATATTTTCAAAGTTTTGCCGATTACAGAATATGAGCGGAGGCGAAAAAAGGTGCGGGATACAACGTCGCAGCAGCACGATATTTTTTCCATTATTTGTTTGTAATCTAAGACAAAGGGTGGTATACTGCATGATAACAGACTATGGGAGGCGGCGTGCGGTGCTATGGTCACTATGACAAACTCGCTTCCTCTTTCTTTGCTTTTGTTTTGATCGCTTCTATCTCTATTTTGCGCCGGCAGTAAAACTTTTCGTATTTTCAGAATGACCAGAGTACTATTGACAAATCCCTATCATCGTTCCGTTATACCCCCAAAAAACCCTTCGTTATAACGAAGGGCTGAAGACGTATATTGAAGAATATCAATAGTGCCGTCATTATACGTTAGCTGTGATGAACTGCATTGGGAGCTGAAGCAATGAATGTGATAGAACTAGCCAAAGAATTATTGGACAAACAAGCGTTTCAAGAGTTAAACAGTGCTATTCGGCTACTTGAGGAAAAAGAATATGAGAACGCCTACCATGCCTATGGAAATATGATAAACAACCTCGTTTCTTTATCATCATATAGTGAATTTATTGACTTTTTCAATAAAAGTTCAATGAATGAAAGCGTATTTGCACTTGGGTTCTTGTACGAAAAAAATAAATGCATTGAAATAGGCGGATACGAGCAGTCTGTCCAAAATAAAATAAAGCCGTTCATTGAATCACACGGCTTTGTGCTTAATATTCATGAAGATGAAATATTTACAGATTTTGACGGTGACGATAACTTTCAAGAACATTTATCAGAAATAAATCAAGGATTAAAGCCGATGGGTGCGAAGCTCGTTACATTTTTTAATGATATATATTATGCTTGCACCTATACTTTGTTTTTACTGAACAATGATTTTGCTGAAGTCATTGCTCAAAGATGGAGCGATGAAACTGTCGAATTGCTGAATAGCCGTGGAAAATTTCAGTTTGAGGAAGAATAGTTATGGAAAATCTTAATGCTATAATAGGCGTGCCGGAAGATAAGAAAGATTTTGTGATAGAAGTTTACAGCGATGCATCGACATTTGCTGAAATCGAGCGCCAAGATGACAAACTTTCAATGAGAGTATACAATCATACTAAACAAGGTTTTTGGGATATTGACTTGAATCAACTATACACAATACTTGACAAAGCAAAAAAAGAATTGGAATAAAGGAGTGGGAGTGGCCTTGTGACAATTTGTTTGCGATAGAGGAGAAATTTTTTTGAAATATATGGGTGAAAATAATTTAGAGTTGTTTTTTCAATTTCTAAATTTCAACGGGCATCAGATGAATCCTTGCTCAAAGAATGAAATTGCAAAGATAATGCAATTGAGCAAAGAAAAAAATCTGCCCCAAAATTATGTAAAATTTATGGAGCAGGCCGGAAATGGCATTGATTTTTTCAAAGGTTCGTCTTACACTTTAGATGAAATATCAAAACTAAAAAGTTGGGCAATAGCATTGCTGAAAGAAAACGATTCTAATGAAAATATAGATGATAATAACTTTGTGTTTCTCATGCACCAGGGATATCAATTTTATTTTTTTAATCTAAACGAAGGAGATAATCCACCTGTTTACTTTTATTTAGAGGGGGATAATTTAGAGATGTTTATTAAGAAGTACGAATCATTCTCTGGTTTTTTAATCGAATACTATAATGAAACGTATTAATTTTGGTACTGTAAGAGAATACTGCCTTTATTCATTATGATTAAAACATTTATCTATTTTTATGAATTTCTTTGAATTTTCTTCATTTACAAGATATCGACATTTTCAATAATTTCTAATTACCCAAAATGAACCTGATCGAAATATGTAAGCAAGCTAAACAGTAATCCAACTATCTGTACCTAAAGCTTATTTTATTTGTTTCATCAGATATATAAGGTTCAAATATGCCGATTATTTCCTCTTCATTTTTTATAGTCCAATTATTTTCGTCAAACAAATCTGCATCAATATTCTTCAAATCCTCATTCTTTTTTTCTTCAGAAACAAGAAAGTTGAAAAAGTTCTTAAAATTTCCGTATTCGGAATATTTTATAAAATCACCATGCACCCACGGAAAATCGCCCCCAGTCATAATTATGTCGCCTAAATATATGTCTTTATAAAACAATTGCATGAATTCATTTCTCCTTTTGGTGTGTTTTCCGTGTTTCTTGTTAGCCAAAGTAGTTTGTAAAATTAGCAAGTCTTTTTTTATGTTCTTAATACTGTCACAAAACCAAAAACTGAAATGAGAAATATTAAGATGTCTACAAAAAGCTGAACTATAGTGTCCTTAATCATTATGATCATAGTATTCATCTAATATTTTCGCTAATGCCTTTGGATTTTCTTCATTCACAACATGTCCAACATTTTTAATTATTTCTAATTTAGAATTTTCAATATTTTCAGCCAGAAAAAGTGCGAATTTAATGTTTGCACCATCTTTTTTTCCGCAAACTATCAGCGTTGAGCATTTGATATTTTGAACTCTGTTACTGAAATTCAATTTCTTTATAGAGTTACCTAAAACAGCCATGTCTTTTTTGCTAAATTCCATATTCTCAAAAATCGATTTAGGCAAAAATCTAAAAACAATGTTTTGAATACCAAACATTATTCTTGGTATTCTGTATGGTGTACTGATTAAGACTAATGTATTTACTTTATCAGGAAAATCCAAAGTATAATTTAATGCTAGAATACCACCGAATGAAAGTCCGCATAAGTTGATTTGTCCATTTAGTTCGTTGCAATATTCTATAAATGAAGCATACAAGTTAGCGTAACTCGCTTCTTTGCCGTTGAGCATTGAAGATAAATTCAAACACAATATCTCTTTATCACTTTTCATATGCGAAATTGTTTCATTCCAACTTGTTGCTTTTTGCCCGGAGCCGTGAATTAAAATATATACCACTTGATAGCCATTCCTTTCCTCACGCTTTTTCTAATCAGCGTCATGTCCGGCAAGCAAGCCACCCAACGCGATATTAGCAATTCATTATACACTATACGCACTAAAAATGTAATCCAGTACTTATTTGAATACTCCCTATGTGCCGCTTACTTGCATGAAATAATACTTGATTCATTGAATATATTATCTATTCTTTTGCGGTCATATTCCAAAATCCAATCATTGAATTTTGAATAAATGTGTTCAAGATTTGCCTTGCTGTTTGAAGCCACATCCAAACCACGGTCATCATAAAAGTGATAGATAACATTATTGCGCGGATTAATCCAGTATACACAACCTCTCAAACTGTTTCTTCCATCAATATCCGACCATGCGATTTCTTCCAGCAATTTTTCTACTTGAACATCCCTAACAGCGGCTTTGAGTATATATCTTGTATGCGAATTGGAAATAAGATGCTTTAACGCATCCTCAACAGTAAATGTGAAAACAAAGTTACATTCATCCTTAATGTGAATCAAAGGATGCACAACACTTATATCGTCATCTGCCATATCATTAGGGTTATCTTCATAGCTGTTAACCACAACATAAATATCATCGTCTTTATTGAACAGTTCATTAAAAACCGCAAATGCTCGATGGATAGCATTTTTCACATATTTTTCTTCTTTTCCATCGCAAATCAGGCCCATACCAATTTGATATCGAATACTTATAGGAAACCCATAAAATATTGGAGATACAAGCGCATAATCTCCAAAGTTGCGCTTGTAAAAATTTTCAAACTCGTTTTTTAATTTCAAAGCATTACCTCATATAAATTTCAATGTTTTTAGCTCAAATACTTGAATCTACAAAATCGTTTGAATTATATATGATTTTGCGTTAATCTACAGACCGAAGATTTTCTCGACAACATAATACTATCCCTCAAATTTATTCGCGCGCTTATAAATAGCTTTAACTTTTGAGCAGTTTGATTATCAATATAGTACGTTTTCAATTGGCAACTTCAACCATTGTTCTTTGCTTATTTGCCCTGCTATCATTTGAAAAAAAGTTTTATACTCTATAGGGGTATTTCCCATAATATAATCTTTGATAGGTTCAATATATTTCCCATAACGGTAAGATAAATACAAACGCTCACAAAGTTCAGCGTAATCACCCATAGTTTCTAATTGATGCTGATTGATAATATCGCCGTCGTATTCTTTTGACAAATACTGTATTGTATTAAGCTGCCAATCGACTAAACGTAAATCTCCGGTGCGCAGAAAAGGAATTACTATTTCATCTTCTGTTCCTGCATAGATTCTAACATCTTTCTGCAAACCGGTGTCAAGTCCGGACGAGGTAAAATAATTAAGCGAAAGATGATTGCGCTTGTCATAATCTTTAATATGAGCGTTAGCCAAGGTTTTCAGTTTAATTATTTCAGCTTGGTTATAAAAATTCTTAACAGGGGTAATACAACACAGAATTTTGGCCTTGCTCAAATCAACATTGAAAGACATGGGTGTTGTCGTAAACAGGTTGAAGAAAATGAGTGTTTTGTGTTTCAATGCCTGTGCAATCACAAATAAGCCGCTCCGAGTTTCTATAGCCAAAATATTGTTTTCTCTAATTACGATTTTACTCATACCTCACCTCAATCTTAATCTGCAATTCGCCTATGTTTGCTTACCTTCTAAAAACATGCTTGATTACCTTAAGTCTTCTGACATCAATTTTAAAAGAACTTCCCATAAACTCGACTGTACGAAATATTTTGTTAGAAAGTTTATTGATGGATTATAGTAAGAATCTTTAATTTCTCTGAGCTACGATGCAGTTATTTGTTTGATATTCCATAAAACATTGCATGCAAAATCAATATTGTAAATATTACTCATAGGTTGTTTGTTCATGTCTTTTGACAATTTCCCACCTATAAGCTCAGTATTTAGATGAATAATTCAAGAACCAGAAATAGCAAAAATCGCTTCAATTTCATCGTCAAAAGAAATTCGACTATTGAAAAGCGTAATAGTTTTCTTGTCGTTGCTTATTGTGTATATATTCACTTAGCCTATCCTACATTCTCAATTGAATTCAAAACACTGTTTCTATAATTATCCTTTTGTCGATACATACCTCAACCTCATCTGACATGGCAATAAATCAAATTCGCTTGCACCCTGCGTTGACTCAATGCCAAATGGCTCTTTGGTGCTGACCGAGATAATTTTTCTGTTTTTACTATCAATCCATTCTTTGATAATCATACATTCCAATACACCATTTTGGGGAAGTTCTACGTCAACTATCACATCTGAAACACACGGCAATTTTTCGATAAAGCAATGTATATTGCCCCATGCGTCATGAAATGAACATTCTACCCATATAGGAAATGATCCGTCCATTATTTTTATTATTTCAATTTTAATTGAGGGCAATATTATCACCTTACATCGTTTTGTAAATATGATCCGACATCCTGGCGAAAACCACAATATATGCTCTTTTACAATAGTCTATATTTCATTGTTCGCTTTGCTCCAAAACATTCAATAAACAACTTTCGTCCGATATAATTCTCATACTTGTAACAATCATTTCTATAAAATTCATTCCAATAGCTAATCATGCGATTATAACTTTTACAGAAAGCTGTATGATTATTGGCGCAGAAGCTTTTAAATCTATCTGTATTTCTATTTTTTAAGTTATCATATACTGTTTGTAAAATTTCTACGACATACTCATCACAAACTTTGAATATATACGGTATAGTCCATTCAGGAAAATCATCTGATAACAGAGCCTTTATATGCTTTTCACGTACATAGCCATCACAACTTCTTGTGTATATGCAATGCAGAATCATTCTTTCTTTAAAGTTAAGTTTTGAAAGCATTATATCCTCAACATCAAGGATATATATTCTGTACGGAAAGGATAATTGAGTTTGTTCTAAAAAGTAATCAATATAATCATTTGACACACGAATGCCAATATTATTGTATGTCTTTGAGGGAATATAAGAAGTAACATGGTTAATAATTTCATCTTCTATAAAAGGGAATCCGCTGCAAAGCATATAGTCACCGCCTATTGTATATCCACTGCATTGCCAATTCTCACGACATTTTCTTGATTACTAACATTAAATATACGTAGACATTTTCCCAAAGAGAATCAATTCAAAACTCCTTATTAAACATCATCCACCAACCTTGATGACAACTACAATCTGCGCTCTTTTACAATGGCGCGCATTTCATCAATTGACATCTCAAACATTACGCTTGTTTTTATAATTGGGGCAAAATGATACCTTACGTTTTCAATGCCAAATTCATGCTCTAAGTGGCTCCACGCAACACTTGAAAGCGGTACAAATGCCAATGTATCACCGCCGACGGAATCCATCCAAAATCTTACTTCAGAATCGGGCTGTAAGATTTCGTTAAGGGCAATCAAAGTCGTATCTCTGCTGACTTTCTTCGGATTGAAATTTACAACTGATTTTTTGTCACCATAGATAATTATAACTTCATATCCCAATTCATTTTCAGACTCGATAACTTCAGCCGACAAATTGTCGATATTGAGCATTTCACCGGTATATTTGACGATATTCTCATCTTCATCTCTGTGGTCAACCCAAAGAACGCTGTTGTGATCTTCCCACAGAATATCAATGTCTTTGCTTTTTAAAAACTCATTAATGTTTTTCATACTGCCATACCTCACTTTACGGAAAACTAAAATCTTTCTAGATACGATCGTCAAACCACAGCAATTGACTTTTCATGCTCCAACAGCTTCCCAATAAGCAACTCCGCTCTCATCAGCAATTACAAAATATTTTCCGCTGAATGAAAAACCGTAGCAATACAAGAATCCCCTGTAAACCCGCACACAATTATTACTGCGAATATTTTTGAAGCGTCCGTCTGCGAAACAGTTTTCATTCGGCGGTTGAAATATTAAATCTTCACAAGGATACAGAGGAGAAACCCTGATCAACATTTCATGTGTTTTGTTTCCCACAGGCAGTAAACTTCCACCATATTTTCCGGCTAATTTAACGGTTTTGTTATTTAATACATCAAACCCTTTACTGGTAAGCAGTATTTCATCAAATGGAAAATCATTTGAATAATCGCGGGCAATTTTTTCGTTTTTTGCCAAATCTATTAATGCTCTGCCACTTGATGATATTATAAGCAATATGTCGGATAGTTCTGTAAAGCCAAAATATTCAAAATCTCCAACGGAGAAAGAGCCTTTCTTTACCCATCCTTTTGGATTTTCAGCAGATGGTATTTTCTCCAATATGTAAGCGATTTTCTCCTTATGCAGTTGAAATTCTTTGCTCTTATAATAATCCATGATATTATGCACCCTCCCCCCAAAGTGTCTTCATACTTCATTTATTTCATGCTTAAATATCTCTTATAATTTTCATAGTATCCCTTGTCCGCTTCCAAGCCGAAAAACTCAAATATTTCTTTTTTTGCTTTCTCATTTTCCGGACTACGCAAGTCGCTTTCCGGCTCTATTGTCGAATCTTTGAAACCGATCGATTCACAGCGGAAAGGATTTTGGGCCGCATAGCCTTCTTTATGCGGGTCTATAATGTACTGGTTGAATTTTGAAGCTTCTGCCTGCATGTATATCAAACCATACTGTAAATAAACGTAATCCCTGTCCTGCGACTCGATGCTCCTGCTGTATGAAATCGGAAAATCCAACTCGCATGGTTCAAGAGGTAAATTTCCTATGATTTTATACTCGCCATAGAAAAACAAATTGTCCATGATATGATAAGATGGAAAAGCCTCGCAGAGTTTAAGTTCATTTATATCAATATCCGCAGTATCACTTGTTATCTTGTAAATTTTAATAAACAGAACCTTGCCCATCAAATGCACTAAGCCCCGGTGTTTTTCTTTTATCTCTCCCGCTTTAACTGCTTTTATTATAGGGTATACGTCAAGCAATATCCGCCCAAAACCGTATTCTCGCCTACCGGATTTGAATGCAAAAAAGTCGCCCTCTTTGTACTTGTATCGCTGTCGCTTGGATGACTTAAAAATTTCAAGTTCTTTCATATCATTTTCGGTAGTCTCGTCAATCCATTGTTTAAGCCATTTTTCAAACTCCTTAAAGCCATCTCTTTCAATTCTCTCGGTGTAAAAAGTTTGTTGTGTCGTAAAATTGGCGATTTCGACTGTTCCTTGAGCATAAAAAAAGTATACACCAATTCCGGCAAATGCGTTATAGGCAGCGGCAGAACCTAATTTTTTTGGCTTACCTTTTGATGTTTTTGGCAGAAGTATTGTCCGATTCTCCGCTGTCATTTCATTTAATTCCACTTCACGATAGTATTCATCTTCGATATTGATTTGTTTTACCAACTTATCACCATCAAAGTACAAATATACGCGGTCGTTGTATTTTACTTTTTCCCATGTATTTTCTACCTGGGCCACGCCTAAATATTTCCGCTGTTCGTTTGTTAATTCAAACACTTAATCCCATCCTTATAATATAAATATTCCACGTAATCAGAATGACTCAACCTAGAGTCTGTTGACATTAACTGATATAATAGCGATATGAAACTAAGAGAAGAGGATTACAGAGAAATAGCAGAGATATTCCCAATACAGCGCCGGAAATCGGAAATGAGCAACCTGGAAGT
>Ga0123352_10000731_pt1 | contig 40868 bp, 36 predicted proteins | sample TergutLab28metaG_FD_89700 | JGI IMG/M metagenome (GOLD analysis project Ga0123352, IMG submission 89700) | Labiotermes labralis P1 segment gut microbial communities from Petit-Saut dam, French Guiana - Lab288 P1 | ecosystem: Host-associated > Arthropoda: Insects > Digestive system > Gut ... | reverse complement strand
TCCGTATGATAATCTCACAGTGACGGCAGTTGACCAATCCGGCAACAATGCAATGCAGTTCGTGCGTGTCAACCGGATATGGAACAATCTGGATTATGTCAATCTTATTGATGTGACAAAGGTCGGAGCCAATTGGGAGACTATGGACTTAACCGTCGCTTTGGGCAATCAAGTGCTCGTGCTGGAACTTATCAACAACAGGTTCGCTCCGTAATGCAAAAGTAAGAGATGCCCGGATGTGGTGTACTAGCTCCACATCCGGGCATCTCGTATTTTGCATCATCTTGTGGTTTGCTTGAGTTCATCATCACAAAGAGTTAGGCAAAGGTATCACGAATAGCATTTTAGCAAAGATGGGTTTAAAATGAAAAAGGGTTATATATCCTGCAATTTATGAGTATGAGGACAATTATTACTGCGTGATTATGTCTCAAACGAAATCATTTGCCACTCGAAAAACATTGACATAACACCATTTTTCGTATATTATCTCTAATTAAATACCGCGCTAAAGGGAGAGGATAATATGCTTAAAAATACTGAGAAAACTATGGACAAAATCACCGCGCTTTGTAAGGGAAGAGGATTTGTTTTCGCCGGTAGCGAAATATATGGTGGTCTCGCGAATACTTGGGATTATGGTCCGCTTGGTGTTGAACTGAAAAACAATGTAAAAAAAACCTGGTGGCAGAAGTTTGTGCAGGAAAGCCCATACAATGTAGTACTCGATGCGGCAATTCTGATGAACCCAAAAGTCTGGGAAGCATCCGGACATGTTGCAACATTCAATGACCCGCTGATCGACTGCAAAGGCTGCAAAATGCGCCATCGCGCAGATAAGCTTGTTGAAGAATGGAACAATGAAAACGGAGTGACCGATGTTATCATTGAATCAATGGATGATAGCCAACTGATGGCATATATCCGCGAGAAAGGCGTAACATGTCCGCATTGCGACAAATCTGATTTCACCGATATAAGAAAATTTAATCTCATGTTTAAGACCTTTCAGGGAGTTAACGAAGATACTGCAGCACAGATATATCTTCGCCCTGAAACTGCGCAAGGCATTTTTGTCCAGTTCAAAAATGTCCAGCGCACAACGCGCCGTAAAATTCCATTCGGCGTATGCCAAATAGGTAAATCTTTCCGTAATGAAATAACCCCCGGAAACTTCATATTCCGCACAAGAGAATTTGAACAGCTTGAGCTTGAATTTTTCTGTAAGCCTGGAACAGACCTTGAGTGGTTTGACTATTGGCGTTCATTCTGCAAAAATTGGCTTCTTTCTCTCGGTATGAAAGAGGAGAATATGAAGCTGCGTGACCATGAAAAAGAAGAACTATCACACTACTCAAATGCAACAACCGACTTTGAATTCCTCTTCCCATTTGGGTGGGGTGAGCTTTGGGGAATTGCCGATCGCACTGATTTTGACCTCAATGCGCATCAGTCGCATTCGGGGGAAAACATGGAATACTTCGATCAGGAAACAGGGGAAAAATACATTCCGTACGTCATTGAGCCTTCACTTGGCGTTGACAGAATGCTGCTCGCATTTTTGATTGATGCATATGACGAGGAAGTTGTTGATGCAGAAAAAAATGATATCCGTACGGTTCTTCGTCTGCACCCGGCTCTCGCACCGTACAAATGCGCGGTTCTGCCGCTATCGAAAAAGCTCTCGCCCGCAGCGGAGGAAGTGTATACCAGTCTGCAGAAAAAATTCATGGCGGATTTCGATGACAGTGGCTCAATAGGCAAGAGATACAGGCGGCAGGATGAAATTGGCACACCGTTCTGTATTACATATGATTTTGATTCAGAAACTGACAACTGCGTAACAGTACGCGAAAGAGATACCATGACCCAGAAGAGAGTTCCGATTGACGAACTTTCATCATACATTGCAGAAAGATTGCTGTTTTAAAGAAGTGAATTACTCCACAATACACAATGCGAGGTGCTTATGAATACAGAAAAGGAAACTCTTGACCTTAGGGCTATAGCAGAGAGTATCCGCCTTGTTACTCTTCAAACACTTGGGAACATAGGTTTTGGTCATGTAGGCGGTGCGATGTCAATAATAGAAGCGCTTGCAGCGCTGTACGGCGGAGCGTTATTAAGTGACTCGCAAAACCCGGGGTGGGAAGGCAGAGACAGACTAGTTATGTCGAAAGGACATGCCGGACCTGCGCTGTATGCGACCCTTTGCTTGAGAGGTTTTTTCCCGAAAGAGATGTTACTCGAACTCAATCAGGGCGGCGGCAGGCTTCCGAGCCATTGCGACATGCATAAGACTGTCGGTGTTGACATGACAACCGGATCATTAGGACAAGGTATGTCAACCGCAATAGGTATTGCCCTCGGAGCAAAGATGAACAATGCAAATAATTACACATACCTTATCCTCGGTGATGGCGAGTGTAACGAAGGTCAAGTTTGGGAAGGCGCAATGTTTGCCTCATTCCATAAGCTGGGAAATCTTATTGCCCTTGTTGACTGGAACAAACAACAGCTCGACGGTTTTACAAAAGATGTATTAGACATGGGAAGTCTGGAAGTGAAATTCAAGTCTTTCGGATGGCACACGATGACAGTCAACGGACATGATCCGGGGAAAATCAAAGCCGCAATAGTCGATGCGAAAAAATCAACAGGCGCACCATCAGCAATAATCCTTGACACGATAAAGGGCTATGGGTGCAGATTTGCTCAAGGTGTGGAAGCGAACCATCACATGAATTTCACAAAGGAACAGATGGATGAAGCAATAGATGAGCAGAAAAAAAGGCTGGAAGATATACGTGCCGCCGCAAAAGCAGCAAAGGGGTAGTAAGATGTTTACAGTACATGATATATTCGAGAAAACTTCCCAGATGATGCGTGATGTCTATTGTGAAACACTTATGGAAATGGCGCAAAAAAACGAGGACATTGTAGTTCTGGACGCTGATTTGGTGAGTTCGTCCGGTATGAAGCCATTTTATAAAAAATTTCCTGAAAGGGCGATAAACTGCGGTATTGCCGAGGCCAATATGATTGGCATTGCAGCGGGGCTATCTGTCATGGGGAAGGTTCCGTTTGCACATTCATTCGGCTGCTTTGCCTCGCGCCGTGCATGCGATCAAATCATGATTTCAGCAGCATATTCAAAACAGAATGTTCGGATAATTGGCTCTGATCCCGGTGTTACAGCAGCATATAATGGCGGCACTCACATGCCTTTTGAAGACATGGGTGTTTTACGGTCAATACCTGGGATAACGCTTATAGAGCCGACCGACCCTGTTATGTTGGCAGACATATTGAAACAGCTCGAAACCCTCCATGGAGTATATTACCTGAGAATGCTCAGAAAGCATGCTACTGCAGTATACCGCGAAGGCTCAAAGTTTGAAATCGGACGTGGAAACATGCTCAAGAGCGGTAGCGATGTTACGATTATTTCCAGTGGAATTATGGTGGCTGAATCATTAAAAGCCGTTGATATTTTAAGTGCTGAAGGCATATCGGCGAGAGTGGTGGATATGTTTACATGGAAGCCTATTGATACCGAGATGATTGGATATTGCGCAAGAACGACAGGTGCAATAGTAACAGCTGAGAACCATAATGTAATCGGCGGACTTGGTTCTGCGGTTGCGGAAGCAGTAGTGCAGACAATACCCGTGCCTATTGAGATGGTAGGGGTAAAAGACAGATTCGGACAGGTTGGCACAGAGGATTTCCTGCGCAAGGAATACAACTTGACTCCGGAAGCGATCGTTGACGCGGCTAAACGCGCTGTCGCAAGAAAAAGTTAATGCAGCACGATCAGTTATCAAAATTTTTCGATGAAAATAGACAAATTGCCTGCGCCTTTTCAGGCGGAGTCGATTCGTCGTACTTGATTTACTCAGCCAAGTCCGCAGGTTGTGAGGTGCGAGCATATTTTATCAAATCTCAGTTTCAGCCTGAGTTTGAGATGAATGACGCAATTGAGTTTGCCGCTAATCATAATGTGCCGCTGACTGTGGTAACATTTGATGCTTTAGAAGACTCGGTTGTTGCACATAACCCTCATGATCGGTGTTACTATTGTAAATGTCATATACTGAAAAAAATTCGAGAGCTTGCCGGAGCGGATGGGATTGAGATAATTTGTGATGGCACAAATGCAGATGATGATGAATCAGATCGACCCGGGATGCGAGCAATGCACGAGTACGGCATTTTATCACCGCTACGTGAATGTGGATATACGAAGGCAGACATTCGTCGATTATCTAAAGAAGCCGGACTTAGCACTCATGATAAACCGTCATATGCCTGCCTAGCTACGCGGATACCTACCGGAACACTAATTACTGCGGAGCGGCTTAAAATAATCGAGCACGTGGAAGAGACATTGTTCAAGATGGGGTTCTCTGATTTGCGCGTTCGTTTCATGCCGCCAGATGGCGCTAAAATTCAACTTCCGGACAGTCAGATGGGTATGGCGCTTGAAAAAAGAGCGGAAATACTCAAAGCATTTAGCCCAATATTCAAAATCACGGTTTTGGATTTATTATCGAGGTAAGCACTGGTTAAATCCGCCCGAAGTAATCAGTGCTAGGTAAAGTAAACACAGAAGGAGCGAACTTTGTTCGCCCGTCAATTGAAAGGAGAACCCATGGAACAAAACAAAATACTAGATTTACTTAACAGTGTGCGTAGCGGCGAAGTATCGCCCGAAGAAGCCCTTTTGACATTTAAAACCCAACCATTCGAAGATGTTGGTTATGCAAAAATTGACCATCATCGTGAGCTTCGTCATGGCATTAAAGAAGTCGTATTCGGTGAAGGGAAAACAACAGAACAAATCGCAGGAATCGTTGGAACAATGTTGGCGAAAGAGCGAAAAAACATTATGGTAACTCGCATATCAGCTGAAAAAGCTGCGGAAGTTGGGAAAATCCACCCCATGGAGTATGACCCCGTAGCGCGTATTGCAGTATTTGATCGTGAACCCGAACCAAATCCTTGCGGGTTGATCGTAGTTGCAGCAGCCGGGACAAGCGATATCCCTGTTGCTGAAGAAGCCGCCGTCACAGCTGAGGTTTTGGGAAACAAAGTTGAACGACTCTATGATGTAGGCGTCGCAGGTCTTCACAGAATACTCAGTAATCTCGATGTTATAATGAATGCACGTGTTGTTGTTGTCGTTGCAGGAATGGAAGGCGCTCTCCCATCAGTGGTCGGAGGACTTGTCTCATGTCCGGTCATAGCGGTTCCGGCAAGTGTTGGATACGGAGCCAACTTCGGAGGATTGTCCGCGCTTCTTACAATGATTAATGCGTGCTCAGGAAATGTCAGTGTAGTAAATATTGACAATGGATTCTGTGGTGGATATATATCAAGTTTGATTAATCACATAGGCGAAGGGCGCCGATAAGAAGAGATAGCGAGGGAACCATGAAACTTTACTTAGAATGCGCCATGGGAGCAGCCGGGGATATGCTTATGTCCGCGCTATATGAGCTGTTGCCAAATAAGGAAATGTTCAGGGAGAAAATGGAAAACCTTAACCTGCCGAATGTAACATTCGAGTATAAAACTGTGAAAAAAAGCGGGATTTCGGGAACAAAAATCGCCGTTAAAGTCGGTGGCATCGAAGAAAAAAGCGAAGATGAAAAACACGATCATTTGCATTCGCATGCTCAAAATGCTCACCACGAGCATGACCACGATCACAACCATGACCACAAACACGCGCACTCACACGAACATTTACCTTTGCATCTCCACTCACACGGTAATCACCACAAACACTCTCATCCTCATCCCCAAGAGGTACACAGCCATAACTATAGCTATGCCGAAATAAAAAAGCTGATTGGCGATCTTGACCTGCCTGACAATATTCTAAAAAATGCTCTGGGGGTATACAAAATTCTTGGTGGGGCTGAAGCCGCCGTTCATGGCGAAACGCTCGAAAAAATACATTTCCACGAAGTTGGATCACTTGATGCGATAGCTGATATTGTTGGCTGTTGTATTGCTGTTGAAATGCTTGGGGTGACAGAAATAACTGCCTCGCCTGTTCATGTGGGTTATGGAACAGTGAGATGTGAACACGGACTTCTGCCCATCCCAGCACCCGCCGCAGCGGAAATACTCAAAGGTATTCCGATATACTCAGGGAGCATTGAAGGCGAATTATGTACCCCGACAGGTGCAGCGCTGCTAAAAAAATTCGTCAAAAATTTCTCAGGTATGCCGCCTATGGCAGTAAAAACAATTGGTTACGGTATGGGAGCAAAAGAATTTGAAGCTGTAAACTGCATCCGTGCATTCCTATACGAAGATGATGTCTCCGAAGGTGGAGATCGCGGAATGGTTTGTGAAATTTCTTGCAATCTTGACGACATGACACCGGAAGCAGTAGGTGCAGCATTTGACCTGCTCCTAGAGCACGGAGCCTTAGACGTAACAACAACGCCGATAATGATGAAAAAAAGCCGCCAAGCAATAAAGCTCACATGCCTGTGCAAAAAACTTGACAGAGATAAATTTGCAAAACTTATACTAGAACACACAACGACGCTGGGCGTAAGAATATCCGAACACCGACGCGATACGATGACGCGCACAATGGAAACAGTGCAAACAGCCTATGGAAGTATTCGAATAAAAATCGCCAGAGGGTTTGGGGTAACAAAGTTAAAACCCGAATATGACGATGTGCTCACAGCTTCAAAAAAGCATGGCATACCATTTCATGTAATCTACGACGCAGCGCTGCAAGCTTCGCCAAGGTAAACAGATGGGGAAATAGCCGCAAGTGCAAGGGGGCGAATTAATCAATGTTTACCAAGGGCTGGCGTGGAGTAACTATAAAGTTTGCAGGGTTTCAACCTTGACAAGATATGGTATAATCAATTGGTTAAAATACTATTGGAGGAAATGAGATGCATAAAGGAACATTCTACATCACAACGCCGATTTACTACCCGTCAAACAAGCTTCACATAGGTCACACATACTGCACTGTGGCGACTGACGCGATGGCGAGGTATAAGCGAATGCGCGGTTATGATGTAATGTTTCTAACCGGAACCGACGAGCATGGTATGAAAATTGAAGACAGTGCCAAAGCAGCAGGTGTAACACCAAAAGAATTTGTAGACAATATAGTCTGCGGAGAAGGTGGTATCCTGGACCTCTGGAAACTGATGAACATCTCATATGATCGCTTTATTCGTACAACTGACGAATATCACATTCAATCAATAAAGAAGATATTTCGCCAAATGTACGATAACGGAGATATATATAAAGACGCATATAAAGGTTCGTATTGCACACCCTGTGAGTCCTTCTGGACTGCAAGCCAGCTCGTAGAAGGGAATTGCCCCGACTGTGGGCGTGAAGTTAAGTACGCCGAGGAAGAGGCATACTTTTTCCGTCAATCAAAATATGCTGATAGAATAATGGAACTTTTCGAAACCGACCCTGACTTTCTCCAGCCGCAGTCTCGCATGAACGAAATGGTAAATAACTTTCTAAAACCGGGACTCGAAGATATCTGTGTGTCGCGCACAACTTTTAAATGGGGAATCCCTGTCGAATTTGATCCCGGACATGTTGTTTACGTCTGGGTAGACGCTCTTAGTAACTACATCACGGCACTAGGCTATGGCAATGATAAATACGATGATTTTGAAAAATATTGGCCATGCGACGTCCATTTCCTAGGCAAGGAGATTGTACGTTTTCACTCAATACTATGGCCTGCGATGCTGATGTCGCTTGGTATAACGCTGCCGAAAAAAGTATTCGGGCATGGTTGGCTGCTTTTTGACGGCGATAAGATGAGCAAGTCTAAAGGAAATGTCAAAGATCCTGTAGTACTGGCAGGACGATACGGCGTTGATGCTCTGCGCTACTTCCTGCTCCGCGAGTTTCCATTCGGTTCCGATGGCAGTTTTACAAATGAACTTCTCATAACTCGCATAAATTCCGACCTTGCAAATGATCTAGGGAACTTGGTATCGCGCACGGTTTCAATGGTAGAGAAATATTTTGGCGGCATCTTGCCCGAAGATCAACAGGAGGGCGCGGAAGATGATGAGCTTGTAGAAATGGCAAGAAATTTGCATAATGTATATGAGATGCATATGGAGAAATATGCATTCCAGAATGCGCTCGTGGCAATTTTCAAAGTTACTTCCCGGGCGAATAAGTATATTGATGAAACAGCGCCGTGGATACTCGCCAAAGACGAGGGTAACAAGCCAAGGCTTGCAGCAGTTCTATACAACCTGTTGGAAACGATACGTATAGCTACAATTATGCTTCAGCCCATGATGCCTGATTCATGTGAAAAGATATTTGCGCAAATCGGTGCAACGGAGGAACTGACCACATTTGATAGTGCATCGGATTGTGCTGCCTTGCCAAAAACAACAACTGTGAGCAAAGGTGAAATCATATTCCCGAGGTTAGATTTAGCGAAGGAAATAGAAGCGCTTGCTGTAGAATAACTTGTACTTCTTTCTTTACATAAATAACTATCAGCTATGTAAACGCTGATTAAATCGCGCTTACCTGATAATTAATGTATATAGCCTGCTAATTGACAAATCAGTTTAGCAATCACAATGTGATTGCTGCTAGGGAGGGATTTGTGTGACAGTATTCATGGCGATATTTCTCGGGATTGTGCAAGGAATTGCTGAGTTTCTGCCGATTTCAAGTTCAGGGCATTTAGCAATTTTGCAAAACCTTCTGAGCATGGACTATGATGATGAAAGCCACCTTCTTTTCGATGTGCTTTTACATCTTGGCACCTTGGTATCAATATGCTTCGTCTACAGAAAGGATATCAAGGCTATGATTTCCGATGCTCTTGAGTATTTGCGCATACGAGGAGATTCGGAAGCGGGAGAACCTCTCTCGCTCAAGCCGCCAGCACGAGCGCTCTTGTTCATCCTCGTAGGCACACTGCCAATGTTCATAGCCTTGATTTTCTCAGGTTTTGTGGCACAACTCTTTTTCAGAATGGGATTTGTCGGGTTTGCGCTCTGTGTGACAGGTGGGTTGCTGTTTGTTTCCGATAGATATATAAAAAGAGGAAATAAAACGGAAAAAACAATGTCACTTGCCGATGCGCTGATTATAGGATGTTCACAGGCTGTTGCAGTACTTCCCGGACTTTCGCGCTCAGGCACTACAATTGCGGTCGGTTTGGTGCGTGGTCTGAGTGGAAGCTTTGCAGTCAGATTTTCTCTTCTGCTGTCGGTTCCGGCGGTAGTTGGCGCAACAATTGTAGCGATATGGCGAGCAGCCAGAGGAAATGCCGACTTCTCGTCATTCCCTGCATATCTAGTAGGATTTATTGTAGCGGCGGTTGTAGGATTTTTTGCGATCCAGATTCTTCGGAGGCTTATGGCAAAGCGAGGTCTTGGTAAATTCGCATACTATTGCTGGGCAATCGGAGTTCTGACGATGCTCCTATCACTGATACTATAAGCTGTTTCCACTACATATATAATCTTTCAACCCCTAACCAATGGGCTGCAACGCAGCCCGCCTCAGGAGGCGGTATGGCAAAGACAAATAGCAAAAAATCAACAAAATCTTCAAAGAGATCTGCAAAATCTAACACTGTCGGTGCAAAGTCAACGAGGTCTGAGCAACAAAGTGTAAAGAGCCCGCGCCGACGTGAAGTAATGGCCGCCGTTTGTTTTATACTTGCGGCGCTCACTTTCATCTCATATTTCAACTCTGATGGTGCTTTTGTTAATCTCTTTACCGGACTTGTAAGGGGGCTAATAGGGCATGGATTTTTTTATCTCTCTCCCGCCCTGTTCATCTGTGCAATAGTGCTTACATTTCATAGAGGAAGACCTGTTAAGTTCAGAGTCTGGTGTACCATGACGCTCTGCCTGCTTGCAGGTTCGCTTTCGCACTTGTTCACACGCCCATCCGGATATGAGTTCTCTATATCCTTTGCGATGTTTCCTGTACTTTGGGAAAGCGGTCTTTCACTGGATTCCGGAGGAGTACTCAGCGGTGCGCTTGCAGACCTCTTTGGATGGCTCTTTGGCAGAGCAGGTGCGACAGTCTTGTTGCTTGTGGCGACGATATTCCTGCTTTTAACTGCGTTGAATAAAACTATTGTCGGAATAGTTGATGCTATTAAGAATCGCGAGAGACATGAATATATACCTGAGCCAGTTCCGGAACCTACAGAACGATCGGAAGCTAGGCAGCGGTTGGCGATGCCTTTTAAAAACAAAAAAGCCATCGATATCCCGATCGACGAAGATGAAAAAACATCTGCGCCCGAGTACTTTGAAAAACCAAAGAAAGATGCATTCTTCAAAGGTGCGTCACGAGTCAGAACTCCTGATCAGTTGGTTTCTGAGTGTGCATCTGATGATAATAGCACGTCGGAACAAAAGCTAGGTGAGCAAGATCCTGCAGAAAGCATAGATGTGGACACAAATAAGCTTGTTGATGAAACAGATGAAGCTCAGACAAATCTTCCGCAGGATAAAGTCGATGAGGAGCATGGAGAGGTCGATGATTTGCCTCTGGACATACCATTTATGGAAAAAAAGCGCAGGCGCAAAGCTGCTGCTGAGACACCTATGACGAAAACGCCTGATATTCCAATCTTAACACCCATTGAAACACCCCCGTCCGAATCCTCAGAAGCGCCTTCTGACACCGTCTTAAACAAGAAAACCGAAGTATTTGAGCCGGTCATAACCGTTTCAGATGCAACCTATGTGTTCCCGCCGCTCGACCTTTTAGCCGCTCAAAAACAGAAACCAATTGATGGAGACGACGAAGTAAGGGTGAACTCTGAAAGACTCGAATCGGCATTCCAGAGCTTTGGCGTTAATGTCAGAATATCAAATGCGACACGTGGACCTGCCGTTACAAGATATGAAGCTGCACTTGAAGCAGGCGTTAAGCTCAGCAAACTTACAAATCTGGCAGATGATATAGCCTTATCTTTGGGAACAAGCGGCGTTCGTATCGCAGCTATGCCAAACATGATATCGACAGTGGGTATTGAAGTTCCAAATAAGAAAATCAGTATGGTTTATCTGAGGGACATATTGGAATCGCAAGAGTTTAATAGAGCGCAGTCTAAACTCACATTTGCGATTGGTACAGATATTTCAGGGGAATCAATCGTAGGAAATATCTCGAAAATGCCGCACATGCTGGTCGCCGGAACGACAGGCTCAGGTAAGTCCGTCTGCCTTAATTCGATAATCCTAAGTATTTTATATAAAGCGACGCCTGATGATGTGCGATTTATAATGATAGATCCGAAAATGGTCGAATTCAAAGTATATAATGATATCCCGCATCTCCTTGTACCTGTCGTAACAGATGTAAAAAAAGCTTCAGGCGCATTGCAGTGGGCTGTTTTTGAGATGATGAAAAGGTACACACTTTTTTCCGAAACGAATGCCAGAGATTTGGCGGGATATAATGAGTTTGCTCGTGAAGAGGAAGATCGCGAACCGCTTCCGCAAATAGTTATCGTGATTGACGAACTTGCAGATTTGATGATGACAGCTGCGAAAGAAGTTGAAGAGTCGGTTTGCCGTGTTGCTCAAATGGGCAGAGCGGCAGGTATGCATCTCATAATTGCAACACAAAGCCCACGCGCCGATGTAATAACCGGATTGATGAAAGCGAACATTCCATCTCGCATTGCCTTCAAGGTGTCCAGCGCTCTGGAATCCCGAATAATTCTCGACGCTGGAGGAAATGCCGATAAACTTGTGGGACATGGCGACATGCTATACGCTCCAACAGGTACGGATAAACCAATGCGTGTTCAAGGTACTTGGGTTTCAGACAAGGAACGTGAAAAGGTAGTAGATTTTATTAAAACGCGCGGAGAAACGCAGTACTCAGAGGAAGTTATGGGTGAAATTGAAAAAGCCGCCATCGAAAAGGGTTCCGGAGAAAAGCCCGCAAAAGAAGAAAGCGATGGCAGCGATCATGATGAATTACTTCCACAGGCTGTTGATGTTATATTCGAAACGGGGCAAGCCTCTGTATCCATGCTACAGCGCAGACTCAAACTTGGATATTCCCGGGCTGCTAGGATAGTTGATCAAATGGAGCAATTGGGCGTAGTCGGACCATTTGAGGGATCGAAGCCCCGTGCTCTGCTCATAACAAAAGATCAATGGCGACAAATGCAATACATTAGCGGTAGCGCTCCGGAAGATAAACCTATAGCAGAGCCACTCTACCCCCCTGTCATTCCAATAATGGTCAACGAAGATGTTGAGTAAGGACGAACGGTGCTTCCACTTACCCACCAACACAATCAAATGATTTAAGCAAAACTCTGAAAATGCCCGAAAGCCGATTTGAAAGAAAAATCCCGAATTATTTCGGGATTTTTTCGTGGTGAAAAAAGCGTGGTCTATGTAGAAAACTAAGGAGTGTTTTCATAATCAGCAAGGGAAAGGTGTGAAAAATATGTGCAAATAATAGCAAAATAAAGACAAAATATAGCATAAATAACGATAATTTATATTGACTAATTTCTCGTCCTAGTGTAAACTTTGGATAAGTTAGTTACTTGCTATATGCTGTACGAGGAGTGAATTATGAGGATCAAGCTATTAGTAGCGACAAATAATGCCGACTATACCGAGCATATATCCAGCTACATATCGGAAAATTATTCAGACGCCATAGTAGTAAGCGTCTGTCGAACCAACAAACATCTTAGGGAGACTCTGAGCACTCAGAAATTTGACGTAGCCCTAGTCGATTCAGCAATGATTGAGGAATTAGAGCTAACCTCAGTAAGTCTTCCCATGCTTCTTGTATCCGAAGAGGAAGCCGAAGAAAATACAACATATGCTTTTGAGAAAATAATCAAATACCAACGCATATCTTTAATTGTAGCCGAACTTCTGGAAAACTGTGCGAAAGTATCAAAATATGGACAGGGGACAAACTCGGAAAAAGCGTGCATCACAGCTATATGGTCGCCCGGAGGAGGAGTGGGGAAAACCTCTGTGGCGCTTTCGTACGCGACAAAGAAAGTGTCCGAAGGAAAGCAAGTTTTATATCTCAACTTAGAGCCATTTTCTTCAGTGCCTGCATATTTCTATGAAACCGGAAAAAGCATAAGCGCAGTATTTGAAATGCTCGAAAATAGCGAAGGAAATATTAAAATGCTCATAAGGGGAATATGCCAGCAGGACAGTGCCGGTGTTGCATACTTCTGCCGTCCGGAGAACTTTGACGATATGTACGCCCTCTCCGCAGAGAACATTGCGGAGCTAACAACGGTATGTGCCGGAGTTACGGAAGAGCTTGTTATTGACATGTCTTGCGTGTGCGATTGGCGAACGCGAAAAGTCTTTGAATTGGCAGATAAGATATTCCTCGTTACCGATGCAACGAGAACTGCTGAGGTAAAGCTATCGCAGTTTATAACACAGCATACGGTATATGAAAAAATCAAAGAAAAAACCGTGTTCATTGCAAATAAAGGGGCAACGGCAGTATCGCAGATCAAAGGGCCAACTTTGTATTTACCGTTTGTGCAATCAACTGACCCGGCAACGGTATATAAGTCCCTGACCGCCAATTTTGACATGTAGCATGTGAGGCTTTATCATGACCGAGCAGATGTACCATGACTTGGTAAATCAACTGAAATCCGAAGTGCAAGATCATGCCGATCTAACAAATTTCGATAATGAAGAGCTGCAGCGACTTGTTGCGGACAGTCTTGAAGAAAAAATCAATCAGTCGAAAAATCAAGTTTCCGGAATAGATTCGACACTTGCGGCACTGAATTTTCGTGAGCGAAGAAGCATAACCACTGCTGTCTTTGAGTCAATACGAGGACTTGGTGTTCTCGGAAGGATCATCACCGACCCCGGAGTGACAGAAGTGATGATAAATGGGCACGAGAACATTTTCATCGAGAAAGACGGCAAGCTATCTAAAAGCGAAAGCAAGTTTGAAAGCCAACGAGAACTGGAAATCATTATAACAAAATTCGTCTCGAGAGCCGGGCGAGCAGTAAATGAAAGTGAACCTATCGTTGATTTCCGTCTCGACGATGGCTCCAGAGTCAACGTTGTAATGGCCCCCATTGCACTCAATGGACCGATTGTGACAATCAGAAGATTCCCGAAAGAAGCAATGACGGTTGACAAGCTCATCGCATTCGGGTCAATTACCGAAGAGGTAGCAGAAATGCTAAAGCTATTGGTAGCGGCAAAGTATAATATTTTTGTTAGCGGAGGAACCGGCAGTGGTAAGACGACATTTCTGAACGCTTTGTCAAATTTCATACCAAAAGATGAGCGGATAATCACAATCGAAGACTCCGCTGAGCTCCAGATCAAAAATATAGAAAATCTCGTGCGCCTTGAAACACGTAATGCAAGCGTTGATGGCAAGGGTGCAATAACAATACGTGACTTGATTAAGTCAGCTTTGCGAATGCGTCCCGAGCGTATCGTTGTCGGAGAGGTACGCGGAGCAGAAGCACTTGATATGCTGCAAGCGATGAATACAGGGCACGACGGATCATTATCAACAGGTCATGCCAATTCGACATTCGATATTCTCAGCCGTCTCGAAACAATGATATTACAAGGTGCAGCCGGGCTGCCAATCGAAGCAATACGTCAGCAAATTGCTTCATCTGTAGATATAATCATTCATCTGGCTCGTTTGCGTGATAAAAGCCGCAGAACTATGGAGATAGTCGAAGTCACTGACTTCGATCCGGTGAGAAGACAAATTCAGCTAAATACGCTTTTTGAGTTCATGGAATCAGGAGAAAGTACCAAAAACAAAGTTGTCGGGAGACTAAGCCGAACGTCAAATTCTATGAAAAAAACACATAAACTGGAAATCGCCGGAATCACTAAAGTGATTTAGCCGACAGAAGGAGGGCGACACAACCTAATGAAAGCGGATAACATAGATAAAAACACAATAGTGCCGGAGTACTCACGAAGCATATCTACCCCTATTGACCATATAGTTGCTTTTTTCATTGGATTTGCAGCAGGCTTTTTCGTCCTCTTCATATTCTACATGTTTATCCCATTGTCATTCATAGGCGGGATTATATTCGGAATCATCAACATCTTTGTCTCCGCACGAAAAATGATCAAAAAACGCAGGCTTGCTTTGCGAATCCAATTTTTTGACCTCCTTGAAGCAATGTCAGTCGCAATGAGGGCGGGATGCACGATTTTAAAAGCGCTTCAAAGTGCGCGTGAAGATTTAACGCTGATATATCCGGAAAACAGCGATATTATCAACGAACTTGACACCATAACAGGAAAGTTCAATAATGCAATGCCGCTATCAGAAGCATTTTCAGACATGGCTGAGCGCAGCGGGCTTGAGGATATAGCAAGCTTTGCCACAATTTATACAACAATTGAAGGAAAGTCAGGAAGGACAGACGAAATTGTCCGTGAAACCCAGCAAATCATTGCCGATAAAATGGAAATCGAAATGGAAATAGATACATTAATGACTGCTGCAAAATCAGAAGTAAATATCATGCTTCTGATGCCGCTGGTGATACTTGGAATCATCGGATACGCAGGTGCAGGTTTTATGGATGCAATTTATACCACAGGCGCAGGGCGCATTGTATCCACCGGGGGGCTGATAGTCTTCATAATTTCCTTCATTCTCGCCCGAAAGTTTAGCAATATAAGACTTTAATCCCTTGCTGCAGGAGGTGAAATATAATGCTGATTATTGTTATGATCATTTCTACGCTGTTGGTTATTGTTTGGCTTATCCTGCTAAGTAGAGTGACAAAGGAAGACTGGATTGATGCGGCATGCAGCAAAGTCTTGAGCAACTTTGAAACAATTGAAAAACTGCGACAAAACGATAAGAAAGCTAAAGAAAAACTCAAAGAATATAACGACCTCGTAGGTATAGGGTTAAGGGCGATTCATAAAACAGACCTTGAACAGAAAATCAAAAAAGTTGAAAGTGATATTACTGATCTTCAACAAGGAGATTTGAAAAGCGTAAATGTGATCACTATGCCGGGGTATGCGCTCTTACGTGAGGTTGAGGCAATCGGAAAAGGAAGTGTTCACAAGACAATAATGACAAACTGTTATGAGCTATATGGAAAGAAATACGCTGCGTGCAAAACAAAAAACCTTTTAGCAAGGCTTCTGTCCTTTCCAATTATAGGGGTTGCGATAATGCTCATGCTCGGTGCAATTATGGCGGGAATTGGAAACGCAAGTGCAGGTGCAGCAATAATAGCAATAGGCAGTATCCTTGTTCTGGTGCTTGTTTATGCTATGTATGATGAACTTAGCGACAAAGTGAAAAAGCGGCGCTCAGCGATATCCAGACAATTTCCCAATGTCGTGTCGAAACTGGCGCTATTGGTAACATCCGGAATGATAATGGACAGAGCATGGAAAGAAACGGCATTTAGTCAGGAAAATGAGTTGTACAAGGAAATGCAGAAAGCCTCCGAAGAACTGGACAACCTCGTAACACCTGAGGTTGCATACAGCAACTTCATAAATCGATGTAACACAAAGGAAACCGCTAAACTTGCATCAGCAATTATGCAAAACCTTTCAAAAGGTAACGCGGAAATTGCCAAACTTCTTAAAGACATGGCTAGAGAAGCTTGGCATGAACGGAGGCATATGGCGAAACGTGATGCAGAAAAGGCAAACTCAAAGCTGATGATCCCTACAATGCTTCTTTTTTTGGCAATATTGGTGATGTTGATGGTACCGGTTGCGATGAACTTTTCAAGCATCTGACTATACTATGAAGGAAGGAGGGGGAAAAATGTTACAAAAGATTGAGCACATACCTCGCACGGCATATCTTGTTGTTGCCGAAGCAGTTCGGGCATTAAAAGAAGACGAACGCGGATTATCCGGGGTAGTCGTAGCAATATTGCTGATTTTGGTCGCGGTGCTGGCAATTATATTGATATGGGGATTCTTGAGCGGATGGTTACAGGAGTTATGGGAACAAATTACAAATCAAGCTAATACGATTCAATAGAGAGTCGAAGGGATTGCACGTTCTGGGAAGGGATGTCGTGATAATGAAAATGCATGCAAAAAGTGAAGATGGGGCGGCTTTTGTTGAAGCAGCAATTCTGTTTCCCATCATGATTATGATATTTGCAGCGCTCGTCCTTTTGTCGATATACCTTCCCACGCGTGGCGCTCTCCAACGAGCGACGCAATATGCGGCGACAACCATAGCAACAGTAGCCGGTGATACATGGCTCTTTTTCGACAGCGAGACGATGTCACTTTATTGGAAGACAGACAGGCAACAATTGCAAAATGTATATGTGTCGCTGTTTGCAGGTTTAGGTGATATTCAGGAGGTTGGGGAAAAAATCGTAACTACTATCGAAGGACGCAGTATAAGTTCAAAAGCTGGGACATTAACGGTAGAATGTTATGTGAATAACCGATTGATATATCAAGAAGTTGTCATCAAAGCGGTGAGGGAGTTTCCCATCCCCATAGACCTGTCATTTGTGGGATTTCCACGATCAATTCCAATTGCAGTGACATCAAAAGCTGTTGTGCATAATGGTGACGCATTTGTAAGAAATATCGATATGGCAGTCGATTTTGCCGACTTCATTTCAGAGCAATTTGGAGTAAACGATTTATCAGAAACTATAAGCATGACAGGACGCAAGATTACTTCACTTCTTGGATGGAGATAACCCAAAACATTAAATGTTGAATGATTATTGCTTAATGAGAATGAGGGTAAACAATGTTGAGAAGAAGTATGCAAAAGTTTATTAGAAACACAAAAGGTGCAGTGACGGTATTTATAACACTATTGCTGATCCCTGCCATGCTTATCAGCGGGACTGCAGTTGATCTTGTCCGTATCCACACTGCTCGCAGCACTATACAAAATGCCAACCAACTTGCTGCGAACACAATGCTGACACAATATAATGCTCTGCTATATGACATATATGGGATAATGGGTATTGCAAAGGATGACCCTATATTGTGGAGGCTGCTGGATGACTATATCAAGGTAACAGTATTTGGCGAGGAGTTTCAAGACCGGTCAATAGGGACGCTGCAAGTGTTCTATGGTGCTAACTTAACTCTGGAGGAGCCGTACTTTCCAGAAGGAAAAAACCTGCGTAGCGAAGAAGTATTAAGACGCCAAATAGAAGAATACATGCAGTTTCGGGGACCTGCACTGCTTGTTATGGGATTTATTGACAGACTTACTGAAAATCGGATTGTAGAGGACGCGCAAGCAATACATCAAAAGATGGAAATAGATTCAGCAATTGCTGACCTGCATGAAAAGTACAAAGAATTATATGAGGCTATAGTTGCTGCCGACCAGATTAGGCAGGTAATCAGAGGCATAGCGGGAGGTTCATTCGGATATGTTTCAAGTGTTTTAACATATATATGGGAAGAGTTTGAACACCTTGCACGTCTTAGCAGAAATTGGATTGCTACGGATTGTCCTGCTGTACGCGCAGGTATAGAAGCCAGATATCGAACAGTAATGAACAATGTGAGGTCATTGGTAATAGGAGGTCCGAGAGTCGGATTCTGGGCAGATGGCAATTGGGGAAGAGTCGGGAACATAAATGTCGGACTCAATCAAGCGATAGAAAATGCGAAACAGCAAGCGGACGATTTCAAACCAAGATTTGACACGGTCGTAGAGATTGCGAAAGAGCTCGATGCTATGAAAGACGAACTAAGCCGGAAAGTGGATGACTTTGAGATAAAACTCAATAGCTCTGATCTCAGCGAAGAGCTAAGAGATGCACTAACAAAAAGACATGGCAGTCCGCCGACTTCAATTATTGAGCGCTACAGAGGGCTTCTCAAGTGGGAAATCGAGCCCATGGCAACGGTGTACAGAGACGGCGGATACAGCTATATTGACGATATACATAAGCCAATGCTGGACGAGGTGCGATATAGAAACAGATATAATGAACATGGACTTAGTATCTCGCGAGACGAGCTCGAAAGCATACGTGGGGATAGCAGATTTAATATCGGAGGAGATTTTGCGGGAAGATTGACTGCTTTCCCCAGATCGAATGTGACATATAGGATGTCGCCAGATTTTATCAGATTTGCAGATTACCCGGGTGACAATGCGGAGTTCTTTGCTCAGCTTGACCTTATGATGAATCAACCGTCGCTGCCGCCGATTCATTTATTCGACGAACAGAGGGAAGCGGAAGGGCGAAATGCCGAAGAACAGCAGCGAAACTTGATCAATGAACTGTTGATGCTTGCAAGCGCGGCATATAACGGACTTAGAAATGATCCTCTGGGTGCAAAATATATAGGTAGTGACTTTACTGCAGTTCCGCCAGAAACGAACATCTTGGAAATCATAGAACTCATTCCGGAGGCATTGGAAATGCCTGTGCTCGGCATAATCAGAGATCCGCTTGGAAGTTTGGAAAACCTTGCAGACTACATTTTGCTCCTGACATACAGCACATCAATGTTTTCAAATTATGCGACATCAAAACCCGGGAGCATAGGCAAAACATTGCAAGAACATACTGCCGCTGATTTTGAACGGACCATAAGTGGGGTACCGATGAGTCCGGAGGTAAATTATTTTTATCAATCTGAATGGGAATATTTATACTATGGTAGAGAAAATGCAGTAGCAAATCTCAGCGCAATAACTAGGCTCTTGCTTCTAGTGCGGATCGTATGCAATTACATAAGGGTGTTCAGCGTAACCGAAATAACTACAATTGTAACAAGCATTAAAGCTACATTCTCATGGGCACCACCGCTTGCGATCATACTGGGAGAGTTGGCACGAGCGGCATTTGTAGCTGCGGAGTCTGTAATAGATGTTGCAGCTTTGCGTTCAGGTCATAGGGTAGCGCTATTTAAGAATGTAGCTGCAGGAGAATGGATAAGCACTCCAAGTGGGGTATTAAATGCAGCAGTGAATGTGATATCCAGTGAGAGCGTTGACGGCGTCAGATTTCAAAATGACAAAGGGCTATCATACTCCAACTATATGCTGTTCTTCTTCCTCACCAGAGCGTTATTTTACACAGGCAGTGACGGAGATGCGGCAAATGAACTAGCGATAAGGACAGGGAATCTTATAGAGTGGAATATTGTCAATTATCAAAGCAGAAGCAATGCCGATGAAGCGATGATGGCAGCGGCTTTAAATCAGCAAAATAGATTCAGGCTCGAAGATATGAAAACCGATTTTAGTCTGACAACTACAGCCGATCTACGAATGCTTTTCTTCTCAATGGCATTTGCTCAAAATTTTTCTGATTCAAGGGGAATTGGAATGCCGCGTTCTATGCCTGTACATGTAACTGACTACCGTGGATACTAATATTCTATAAACATTATATAATCATTTCAGAAATGAGGAAATCAGCAATGCGAAAAAACGAACATGGTTACATCGTTGTTGAAACAGTTTGTGCGTTTATTCCTTTTGTTCTTCTAGTTGTATCTATACTAAGCCTTGTCAACATTGTGGCATTACAAGCGCGCGTTCATTATGCGCTGACACAGGCGGCAAAAACGCTCTCCGTCTATAGTTATGTATTGGAAATAACCGGCATTGCCAACGAACTGACCACCCTCAGTAACAAAGCGTATAAACCGACAAAGGAAGCTGCCGCATTGAGGCAAAATGTAAATTCACTTCTGGACGGAATTGAGTCACTATCTGGTATAAGCAGAGGTGAAGCCTCGCTTGCCGACCCGCAAGCCGCACTCGGACAATTAATGAGCTTCACAGTCAATGATTTGCGAAGTAGCGTTTTTTCTGAAATGGTGCGTCCATTAGTCGGAAGATATCTCCTCAATGGTGAGATGACCGGAGATGAATATCTGCGAAGCGTAAGAGTTGTGAATAGTCAAACGGGTGCAACAGGGTTAAATGCATTGGAGTTTTATCAGCTTCGTAATATGGGGTTAGGAAACAGTGAACTCATCGACAAGGACGGTAATATAAGACTTACGGTTGAATATGAAGTGGAATACAGATTTGGAGTTTTGCCGCTGCCATTTAGACCAACACTGCGTATAACGCAAACAGCCGTAACAAAAGCATGGCTCAATGGCAGCGGACCTGGGTATTGGTAATGTTGTGTGGGCGAACTGTGTTTGCCCGAGGGGATGCGATAATGACAAGGGATATTATAAAACCAATATGGTATTACGCCGGGCTTCCAATTTTAATGATTACAATTTTTCTGGTTCAAGTGGGGCGCATAAATCCATTTATTATTCTATGGCATGAACTAATAATAATCTTTGGATACATTGCAGCAGTTGTTGATGTCAAAACAAGAAAGATACCTAACAAACTTGTCATAATAATGTTTATTGCATGGATGCTTACAATTACGCCTAAACTACTTTTCGACATAGATGCGTCAACTGCATTGCTCAGAGATTCTGTATTAGGATTTGTAGTAAGCATGGGGCTGTTTCTCACGGTTTACATAGTAAGCCGTAAAGGACTTGGTGGAGGAGATGTCAAGTTTATGGCAGTTTCAGGTTTGTATCTTGGGCTTGGAGGTGCAATTTCTACAATTCTTTGTGGAAGCATTCTGGCGGCAATGACTGGACTGATTCTCATTGCATTTAAAAAGATAGGTCGCAGAGATCAAATCCCATTAGCTCCATTTCTATATATAGGGATTTTGGTAACGATATTATTTCAATAAGGAGCGAAAATTCTATGAAACGCAGTATTAGACTTGTTATCGGCGCTGTATGTGCTGTGTTATTACTTATATCATGGTTTGTCACAGTTAGTGCAGAATCAACCACAGAAAAACAGATTGCATTGATGCGACAAGCGGCGGAACTGATAAATGATGGTATATATATCCGGGCTGTTCCTTTGCTTGAAGAAGCTGCGGGATATAATGCCGCACATACGTTTGCCGCCGAAGAAATGCTGAAAAGAACCTACCTTGCGTTGTTGGATAATAGAGGGTTCAGCCGACGATATCTATCTTTGCTTGAAAGGCAAATGAGTCGCCGAGATGCAAGCTCATGTATATTTGCCGAAGCTGCAAATTTCTATTTAAGCGTGTCCAGAACAACTGAAGCGCTTAGAATACTGAGGGCAGGAATAGAAAGAACGAGATGCGATATTCTCACGGATATGTATGAAAGAAATCGATATGCAATAGAAATGAGTAGGACATCATTTGACTATATAGCTCCGATTCACAACTCAACCGTTCAGGTTAAAAAAGATGGTTTTTGGGGCATAGCAAGAGCAAACGGAACCATATTGATTCCGACAATGTATGATAAAATCAGCACTTTCTGCGGTGATCGGGTAATTGTAATGAAGGACGGTGAAGTCTTTGCGGTTGACAGAGATAATAACCGCATTGCGTTCATGCGCGGAAATGTGACGGACATTGGTAATCTTGCAGAAAACCGCATCCCTGTGAAGATAAACGAAAACTGGCAGCGGGCAACCGGTGAATTAGTAATCGGCAACGCAGTATTCGAAGCTCTTGGAACATATTCAGGAGGTTTTGCGGCTGCAAAACTAGATGGAAAATGGGGAGTTATCGACTTTGGTACAAGGTGGCTCGTATACCCGGAATATGACAGAATAATCATGGATGAACTAGCGCGTTGCTATGGTCAAGGCGCGGTATTCGCTCAACGAGGAGATGTGGTCTATCTGTACATAAACGGTCAAAAACAAAGTGAAACATTTGAGGACGCAAGACCCTTCACAACCGAAAATTATGCCGCAGTCAAGCGACATTGGAAATGGGGATTTGTTGATACAACCGGTATGTTGGTTATAGAGCCCATATTTGATGATGCTATGTCATTTAGTCAGCATTTGGCTGCGGTCAAAATCAACGACTTTTGGGGCTATATCAGCATTTACGGTCAGGTGGTAATTGACCCTGCTTTTTTAGAGGCAAAGAGCTTTTCAAACGGAAGTGCTCCGGTACTGACAGAGCGGGGTTGGCAATTTATTACATTACTTGAATACAAATAGGGGGAGAGACGATGAGTTACGATATCCAATGCAGAAACGACATTCTAACCGGCGCATCTTTGATAGTGAGGATTCCGGAGGGAGACTTGGACAGAAAAGCTCTATATACGATCCGAAAGGACATGCCACCATTCATTCTGCCGTTTAGTTATATATGCATCGACGGTGAAGTGGAATTCGTTTATCAGATAGGTCTTTACAGCAAGTTGCAATATATGTCAGGAAGCCGTTTGCCGACAGAGTATGCCGAAATATGGACGTCAGTTCTGAGTCCCTTGTGTGATTGTAAAGACTGGTTTATGAAGCCGTATTCGTTTCTGCTAAGCACAGACTATCTCTACTATGATAAAAACAAAAAGACGATAGGTTATGTATATATTCCATCAACCCGCGACCTTTCTAATCATGATAACTTAAAGGAGCTGGCAACGGACATTTCAGAGTTGATTTCCGTTGAAGATGCACAGCTAGAAAATAAAGTTTTTCGGGCAATAATGAAAAACTTCGACCCTAAAGAATTATTGCAGACGTTAAGATCATATAAATCAGAAGGAAGTCATTCTCCCAAAGCTTTGATTGTACACACTAATGACCAAAAGCATCTTGATAAAACCACCTTGGACAATGGCGAAGATATTACATACAAAGCATCTGAAAAAGACATGTATATTTCACCTCTGCTGGAATCGGTTATGGAAAACAACCCTAAAACGTCAGCGAGAAAACACGAAGCAATCAATGAAAAAAGACTTGAAATCCGAAATCATGACTCGAGGGATATAGTCATAGATATTTCGGAAAAAGGCTCGCGAAAAAAGAAACCCTCAGACAAGGGGGATAAGGAAAAGCGAAAAGACAAAAAGAAACATAAAAATGAAAACAGTATAGGCGGATTATTTGGCAGAATAAAGTTTTTGCGCCCATCAAAGAAAAAAATGCAACAAAATGATGATTTTTCCGATTCTGCATTTACCGAAACATCACTTGAACTTGATAAAACAACACTGGGGACAGGAGCAAACATGTCCGAAGCATTGCCACTCGTTGCTCCGGCGGAAACTATATATGATCAGGAAAGCAGTGATATAACGGAAAGCATATCAACATTGCTGAGCGGAGCACGTCTTCGCAGTATTGGACGTCCGCATTTGCCGTTGGTCATTGATGTGCAAATAGACGAAGGCGAAATATTTAGTATCGGACGATTTGATGCAGCCGTAGGAAGACAGCAGTCAGACTTTGAGTTCGACAGAAAAATGAAAGCAGTCAGCCGACGCCATGCGGTTATAGAGCGCTTGTCTGATGGATACAGCATAATTGATTTATCATCAAGCGCCGGAACCTATGTTGATGATGAAAAAATCCTGCCGAATGCACCATATAAACTGTACAGCAACAGCCGTGTGTCATTCGGAAACTCCGGAGCTGACTACATATGGGAAGACTAACCTCCGCCACTCTTTCGCTTGATTATTTCATTACTATTGCTCAGATCGGTTTCGGTGGCAGCAGCAATGTATATAAAGCCTGGCATAAACGGCTTGAAAAGCACGTTGCTATAAAAGAACTGCGCCACACTGCGATGGCAGATATCGACTTAATGCGAAATGAAATTGAAGCATTAAAGAGAATAAAAAATCTACAAGTACCACAAGTGTTCGATTTTCAAATAAAAGGAAATAGAAGCTATACCATTCTGGAATTCATAGAAGGAGAGAGTTTTGACAAACTTCTTGTATGCGGCGGCAGTTTTTCTGAGGATCAAGTTAAAAAGTGGTACAAACAACTGGCTTTAATATTGAAAGCGATTCATAATCAAAGTGTCTTCCATCGTGATATCAAACCGGCAAATATAATTTTGACGCCTACCGACGATGTAGTCTTGATAGACTTTAACACTGCGTTAGTAGATGGGAATGCACTTCAAATTACCAGTCGCAGCAAGGGTTACGCATCTCCGGAACAGGACGAGACATTTCAATGGTACAAAGATATCCACCAAGCGCAACAGGCATCAAAGCAAAGCTGCTCATTATCGCAATATCTCAGTGTTTGTCGAATTGAAAACACCGAAATGCAACAGTACACTGATAACAACAGCACGGAGCTAACAGATGCAGCATTTAATGATCATGTGTCAAGCGAAACAAACAAAAAACAACCTGTTGACTGGTGTCGCGCAGATATCTACAGCCTTGGTGCAACGATTTACCATCTCCTGACAGGAAAGCGCCCGCCTAAGCGGACGCCTGAGTTTTCAACTATCGGAGATATGGGGGACTTCAGTAATGAACTCAAATATGTTATAGAAAAGTCAATGGAATACGACCCGACGAAACGATATGCATCTGCGGAGCAAATAATAGATGCGCTGAACTTCAACTAAGTCTGTTGCTCCTATCTCCTTCCACCGAAACCGCCGCCGCGACCGCCACCCCCGAAGCCTCCGCCGGAACCACCGCCTCTGCCTCCGCCACCAAAGCCGCCAAAACCACCACCTGAACCACCGCCGAAGCCACCGAAACCGCCGCCGGGCGGACGCCCGCTACGACCGCCAAAGCCGCCCCCGCCGCGAGGAGGACCACCAAAGCCGCCCGGACCGCGGGGGCCGCGAGGTCCACCGCGCCAACGATTATTATACCACATGCGATGCTGGCGATGCCCCATTATAAACCACCAATGATAGGCAGGCATGGGTATGCCCATATGCATGTGATATGTTCTATATCTATGTCTGTCGGTGCTGACCGCCAGTACAAGTGCGATAACAATAATAAAACCAATCATTAGAAACGGAATTATTAGCCCGATCATAGCATTTGCCGTTCCGGGGATTTGCGTTACATTGACATCATGCGGTGGCATCATAGGAGCAGCAACCGAATCTCCACCTTGCACAACTCCGTAATACTCAGCGTACCACGAAAAAATAACTTCGCAAATATTACGGACTGCCATATCAAAATTACGCGCATCGACTTCCGGCCAGAAATGAGTGTTCAGAGTGTTGTTGATTTTTTGATCTGTCCAAACGCCCCTGATACCCGTGCCGGGAACAAGCCCACCGCGCAGCTCCTCGGTAACTAAAAGCAGGAGCATGCCATTGTTGCGATCAGCATCGCCAACACCCCAGCTTTCAAAAAGCCTCATTGCATATTCATCGGCATACATTCCATCAAGGAAAGGTATAGTCACAACCACAAACTGAGCGCCCTGCCCTCTTTCCATCAGATCGATATTAGAGATGATGATGTCATTTCGGGTAACTTCGGTCAGTACACCGGCTGTATCATTAACGAAAAACTCCTCGCTCCGCTCGACTATTGCCAGCGCGGAGATACTCCCTGCAAAAGCGAGCACAAGCAGGAACGCGAAAATTGATGTTGAAATAAAGCAACACTTTTTCAAGTGACTCCCTCCTTAAACAGAATTATTCCAGAATTGAAAACCTAGGTAAACGCGGATTAAATCCGCCCGAAGTAATCAGCGTTTACCTAGTGCACTAGTTTAATAATGACCGCCCAAAATACTCCGGCGGATTTACGAAGACAAAGGGTCTGAGCAAATGTGCGAAAAACGAAGCATCATCCATAAACGATGTGACCATCTGATTATATCGATTATTCATTATTGCAGTTTGTGCGCCATTAAAGTTTGACGCCAGTTGTTGAAAATCACTATAGTCTCGTTCCGATAAACTAAGACCATTATTTTCAGAGATGGTAGAAGAAATATCAATGAAAACCCGCTGCATATTTTCATTTGCAACAAATTTACCGTCGAGACTATTGGCGGACAGCAAATCGCGGCGCAGAGTCAGCAAAGTATCAGCATCCTCTGCCAGTTCAGCAATACCTTCAAGCATGGTTCCAAGAACTAAGGCAGTATTTGCGCGATGATTGAGCAACGAATCAATGCTTGGTTGAGTAAATCCCTGATCGTCAAGAAAAACACCATCATAGAACATTGCCTCAATATCCCTTGCAAGACCGTTGAGACTCCTGCCCACACCTACCAAAGTTGCGCCAATAATCACAACAACAGTTAAAAATATTGCAAACCATCTACTCCTGAAAATAGTCATATACTATCCAACTCTCAAAAAACTAACCCCTGAGGTCCAGCAATTTCTGCTTCAATTCACCCTCAATGCGACCAAGTTCGACCTCGGCAGAGCGCCTGCGTTGTGAGCCCTCGGTTTGAATTGTGCGAACCTCTTCAAGCGTCTCAATGAGCTTTTGATTAGTATTTACAAGTGTCTCAATGTCAACGACGCCGCGCTCCGATTCTTTTGCGATCTCAATAGTACCCATTTTCAGCGTTTCTGCATTCTTTGTCAGCAACTCATTTGTCATATTGGTGACTTCGCGCTGCGCCTGCATGGCTTGCTGAGCATTATGCATACCAAGTGCAAGAACCATCTGGCTCTTCCATAATGGGATCGTATTGACGATTGAGGTTTGTATCTTCTCTATCATCAAGGCATCGTTATTCTGTATTAGCCTAATTTGCGGAGCCATTTGTATTGATACCATTCGCGTCAATTCAAGATCGTGCAGTTTCTTTTCAAAACGGTTTATCATATTCGCATAATCATTGGCAGCTTGTGCATCTTCAGGCTTGCCGCTCTCGGCGGCTTTTTGATGAAGCTCCGGCAATATGACATTCTGACATTCCGCCAGCTTTTGTTTGCCAGCGATTATATACATGGTTAATTCCTTGAAATATGCCTGATTGACATCATACATCTTATCAAGCATCGCAGCATCTTTGAGCAGAATGATCTGATGCTTCTCAAGCATTTCTGTTATTTTATCGACATTTGTAGAGACCTTGGAATACTCGGTTCTCATCGCCTCAATACGATTTCGGATTCTTTTCTTAACACCCAAAAGACCACGCTTTTCGTCCCCGGCACTATTAAAGCCTCTAAGCTCGACAACCAAGCTCGAAAGCATGTTGCCGACTTCACCCATGTCTTTTGTCCGAACACTCTTTAATGTGTTTTCAGAGAAATTTGCAATATTGCGCTGTGACGCTGCACCATAAGTAAGCACAGCATTGGTGTCCCTGATATCAATTTTTGATGCAAATTCACGAACAACTTTCTGTTCTGCTTCCGTCAATTGGCTGATATCAGGATCCTTTGCTTTTTCTGACTCTTGCTCAAGCGCACCCACTGCTGTCATAGTTGGTGCCAACTCACTTTTTATCTCGTCGGGATCAAGTGTAAGGGTAGGTATATATTCCATTGCTCCTGAATCCTGCATTTGTTTATCTCCTTCTCAAAATGTAAAATTGTGTTTTGTATGTAGAGGACCTTTCCTGCCACCGGCTATTTCCGATTAGACTGCCCGAATCCGGAATCCAAAAGCCCATCCCTTTTCAGTATAGTTTCAAGCACCTCAATATCGGTTTCAATATCCAACGCCTGACTGGCAAAGAGTGAATCAAAGAACTTCTTATAACTGCCAAGAATGGTATCTAAAGCTGCTTCTATTTGTTCGCGAGTGTTTGTTATATTCTCTCCGCTCAATCCACTCTGTCCAAACCTATCATAAGTATGAAGCAGCTTAATTGTTGTAGGCAGATAATAATCAGCAAAGCGCTTAACTTGCTTATATGCACTAGGCTCTATAAGCAGCTTCTTAAAAATATTATCTGTGACAGAAATGATTTCGAGAAGCTTTCGGCGTACCGATTCATCTGAGATAGTCTCTCGTAAGCTCTGCATTTCATGTACACCCTTTTCACCCTCGGCAAGCAACGCGTCAATGAGCTCATCACCTGTGCGCTCTGGTTCGACCGGAACTTCAATGCGCTCTGTTTTTCCGGGAAATATCAAGGAAAAAACAACATAAGCAAGCACCCCTGAGCACGCGAGAATAGCGAAATGCCATGTCCTGTATAGAGGGAAAATCAAGCAGTACAATATCCAGACCACGGCTATTGCATATACTGGAAGTACAGATTTTTTCTTTATTTCAATCATTGGCACACCCCATCTCCGAACCATTCTATAACTAACAGTAGCAATATGTCAACGTCAATAAGTGTTGACCATTATACGCTAATGGTATAATATATACCATAATAACTCAGAGCGATGTATATATACATTAAATTTTTGTTAATATGCGCGACTATTTTGATTAAGCTGCGTGAATGCTTAAAAGCGCTGGAGATATAAGTGATCAAGATTGCACCCTCAATATTATCGGCAGATTATGCAAAGCTACAACATGAGATTAATACCGTAAAAAGCGCGGACTACCTACACTTCGATGTTATGGACGGTGTATTTGTTCCAAACATATCAATAGGGTTGCCTGTGCTTGAGTCGGTGCGGAAAATCACGGACATGGTATTGGATGTCCATCTTATGATAACATCCCCGGCGCGATTTACAAAGAGATTCGCTGAAGCCGGGGCTGATATAGTAGTGTTCCATATCGAAGCCGAGACGGCTGGAAATATCGAAACAGCGATAAAAGACCTTCACACTCTCGGCAAAAAAGCCGGACTTGCTGTGAAGCCGCAAACACCCGCCGAGACGTTGATTCCGTACATTGATATGCTCGACATGATTTTGGTGATGACTGTCGAACCCGGGTTCGGAGGACAGAAGTTCATTATGGAAACCTTGCAAAAAATAAAGAACCTAAGGGAAGCTATTGACAGACGCAATCCGGGATGTGAACTTGAAGTTGACGGAGGCATAAATCTCCAGACAGCAAAATTATGTATAGAAGCCGGTGCAAATGTTTTGGTAGCCGGCAGCGACATTTTCCATGCGACTGACAGAGCCGCACGGATAGTGGAGCTTCGAAATAGCGAGTAGGTAGATTGTCTACCTCCCCACAGTTGATAGTAGACATTTTAAACTTTTGACCAAGAGGGTTCGGAGAGCATAAAATGGATTTTTTTCCACCAGCACTGGAAAACTTAATAGATAAATTTGCGGCATTACCGGGAATCGGGCGCAAAACTGCGCAAAGACTGGCGTTTTTCGTAATCGCATTACCTGAAAGCGAAGCGCAAGCATTTTCCGAGGCCATTACAGATGCTAAAGAAAAAGTCCGCTACTGCAGTGTATGTATGAATCTAACTGATGGTGAAATTTGCGCCGTCTGCCAAAACACTCGCAGAGACACAGGGGTTATATGCGTTGTGTCTGACCCTAAGGGAGTACTTGCCATAGAAAGATCGCATGAGTTTAATGGAAGATACCACGTCCTACACGGAGTTATCTCCCCTATGAACAACATAGGACCGGATGACATAAAAGTAAAAGAATTGGTATCTCGCGTAGCCGAAGGTGGAATCGAGGAAGTTATAATGGCAACAAACCCTGATACGGAGGGAGAAACAACGGCAAGATATGTATCAAGGCTACTCAAGCCATTTGAAGTGAAAGTCACGCGCTTGGCTTATGGAATCCCGGTCGGAAGCAGCCTCGAGTTTGCCGATGATGCGACAGTGATGCGCGCACTCGAAGGGCGTTCTGAAATTTAAAAGCTACAAGGATTAGCCTGTGTATCCTTCAAAACACGAGCAATAAAAATTAAGGAGTTAAATATCTCATGGCAGAAAAACTGAAAATCATTGCCCTTGGCGGCCTCAACGAGGTTGGCAAGAACCTCACTGTGTACGAATACGGAGCTGACATCATATTGGTAGACTGTGGGCTTGGCTTTCCAGACGATGATATGTATGGCGTCGATATAGTTATTCCCGACGTTACATACCTCGTTAAGAATCTTAACAAAATACGTGGAATAATACTTACGCATGGACATGAAGACCACATAGGAGCGCTACCATATGTTATGCGCGAAATCAATGTGCCGGTATATGCAACGCCCCTGACGGCAGGACTGACACAGATTAAACTAGCAGAGCATGGTTTGCTCGACAAAACCGAAATCATCATAAAAAAACCGGGCGAAAAGATTCAGCTCGGTTGCTTTAAGGTGGAATTTATCCATGTCAATCACAGCATTCCGGACACTGTATCACTCGCGATAAAAACCCCGCCCGGAATGATAATTCACACCAGTGACTTTAAAATCGACACAACACCGGTTTCCGGAGGCATGATAAACCTTGCGCGTTTCGGAGAACTTGGTAATAGGGGCGTACTTGCTCTGCTTTCTGACTCAACAAATGTAGAACGACAGGGATATTCACATTCGGAGAGAAATGTCGGGGAAAGACTTAACGAACTTTTTGATGGATGCAATCAGCGAATAATAGTAACAACCTTTGCGTCGAATGTTCATCGCGTTCAGCAAGTTATCGACTGTGCCGCAAAATACGGCAGACGTGTAGCGGTTACGGGACGCAGTATGGAAAACGCAATGCGTGTCTCAACAGAGCTTGAATGCGTAAAAGTCCCCGAAGGTCTTCTGATTGAGCTTAATCAAATTAAAAATCTTCCACCGGAAAAGATAGTTATCATTACAACAGGCAGTCAGGGTGAGCCAATGAGCGCATTGTACCGTATGGCATTTGCCGGGCATCGCCAAATAGAAATAAAAGCAGGCGACAGAGTTATAATCTCATCCTCGGCAGTTCCTGGAAATGAGAGGATGGTAAGCCGGGTAATTGACGAGCTGTTCCGGCGTGGAGCAGAGGTCATGTATGACAGAATCTCTGACTTGCATGTATCAGGACATGCTTATCAGGAAGAACTGAAAATGATACTTGCCTTGACAAAGCCTAAGATATTCATGCCGATACATGGCGAACACAGACATCTTTGCACACATGCTAAGCTCGCGGAGCAAATGGGAATCAAATCAAAAAATATAATGATATCAGATATAGGGCAAGTAGTTGAATTGACAAATAAGAGTGTTGGTAAAAACGGCACAGTCCCATCGGGACGGGTTTTGGTCGATGGAACAGGAGTAGGCGATGTTGGCTCGGTCGTGCTCAGGGACAGAAAGCATCTTGCACAAGACGGAATGGTGGTTGTTATTGTCAACCTCTCAAGTGAAGATGGTGGCTTAGTAACGAGTCCGGACATACTAACAAGGGGATTCATTTATGTAAAAGAGTCTGAAGAGCTAATGCGAGAGCTAAAAGATGTCGTCATGAACACAATAGAAGAATGTGTTGCCGGAAAAGTGACAGACTGGACAGCCCTGAAATCATCCATAAAAAGAGCATTATCTGAGCATCTATATAAGAAAACAAAACGCAATCCAATGATTTTGCCGGTAATAACGGAAATATAATGACTTCCGGTAAACAATAAACAAAAGAGGACTCATGAACATTCAAATATTTGGGAAATCAAAATGCTTTGACACAAAAAAAGCCGAACGTTACTTCAAGGAACGCAGGATAAAATACCAGCGAATTGACCTTGGCGGCTTCGGTATGAGTAGAGGTGAGTTCACAAGTGTTAAAAGCGCCGTAGGTCTTAAAGCAATGATCGACGACAAAGCACCCGACGCAGAAATACTGACATATCTGGCATATGAGCAAGACAAAGAAGAAAAACTCCTCGAAAACCCGATGCTGATAAAAACACCGATAGTGCGTAATGGAAAGAAAGCAACGATAGGATATTGCCCCGATATTTGGAAAACTTGGGAATAGCTAAAAATTCTCGCGAAACAGTCGCAAGACATTGTCCTTGCAAATCATTTCAACCTCACGTTCGTGAAAAGCCCCGGAAAGAGCATCTATAATAAGAGGCATACCGGAACAATCTTTAAATTCCAATTCACCCGGGATGCCGTCAAAATCCGAACCGAAAGCAACAGCCTCGATGCCCGCCAAGTCTGCGATATGTCTCATATGGTTTACCACAGCATTAATCTTTGTATGAGTTGAACCCTCTTTTATGAAATGCGGCGCAAAATTGATGCCGCAGACGCTGCCCTTATCACCAAGCACTTTTAATTGACGATCTGTAAGATTGCGGCTGACATCACAAAGTGCGCGACAACAAGAATGGCTTGCCATAAAAGGCTTGCGGGAATGCATTGCAACATCATCAAACCCACCCTCGGAAAGATGAGACACATCGATGATGATACCAAGTTCATTCATATATTGCACTGCCTCAAGTCCAAAAGGCTTGAGGTCCAGTTTCATGGCTTCAGGGTCGGTACTTTGGGGGAAGCCAAAGCAGTTTTCATAATTCCAAGTCAGAGTTATAAGGCGCACTCCTAAATCAAAAAACTCTTTAATGCGGCTGAGTTTTCCATCTACAATTACCCCATCTTCGATTGCTAGGACAGACGAAATTTTGCCCTTATTTGTATTATCAATAATATCCTGATAGCAAAGCGCCGGTGCGATCAAATCTTTGTTCGTGTCCAGCTCATGGTTATAAACTTCGAGGCAAGCATGGAAATAGTCATATGGTTTTAGTTTAATGCTATATTCCTCAGCAATTTCATTCGTTGGTATGAAAATTGCCATACATTGCACCAAAAGCCCTGCATCGGCAGACCTCAGAAGATCGAGATGTAGAGTATTCTCGCGTAGATTTAATCCTTTGAGAAAACATTCCATAATAGTATCGCAGTGCAAATCTATATATTTCATATATTGATGCTCCTTAAATCGAAAAAATCCCTCTTGACAAAATCAGAAATGGTGACATGATATCTCTATGAAAAATGTAGTTCTTCTCGCGATAAATGCAAAATATGTTCATTCATCATTGGCGGTCTGGATACTTTCGACCGCTGTTAAAAAGTATGCCCAATTTTCTCACAACGTGAATATTATAGAGTCAACCATACGTCAGCAAATCAGCGAAATCGCGGATAAAGTCACAGCAAGCGAACCAGACATTGTTGGTATATCCACATATATATGGAATGCCGGAATGCTGCCGGGGTTATTAGTGCGGATACGTGAGCTATTACCGGATGTATTTATTGTGCTTGGAGGTCCGGAAGCATCTTATAATGCAGATTATTGGATAGAACAAGGCGCTGATAAGGTGCTGAAGGGTGAGGGGGAACATAGTTTGCCTGCACTTTTGGACGAATTGTCAGTGCAAAAGAGTAACTGTGAGACACAAAATTGCGATGTGAGCAAGCCCCGGTCATACCGGGATACCGGAGATGTGAGCGACACAATTTGTCCGCAGCAACTTGCTGACAGAAGTACGCCGATTGACCCATATACAGAGGAATACTTCAAAGCGCTAAACGGCAGACTTGCATATATTGAAACATCGCGTGGTTGTCCATATAATTGCGCCTTTTGCCTTTCCGCCGATAGCGACGTATGCTTTTTCCCAATAGAAGCAGCAAAAACGCAACTGCTAAAGCTCTCGAAATCAGGGGCGCATACAATCAAGCTGGTTGACAGGACCTTTAACTGTAATGCAGACCGTGCATATGAACTATTCGAATACATTATCGGACTGGATTCCACCTGTTGCTTTCATTTCGAGGTAGCCGCAGACTTGTTTGACGAACGAACGTTAACGCTTCTGCAATCCGCGCCACCCGGACGCATTCAGCTTGAAGCAGGGCTACAGAGCTTCTATGAGCCTGCACTAAAAGCAGCAACAAGGCAGACTGATCTGCAAAAAGCAGAGAATAACATCCGAAAACTTCTGGAGAATGGCAATATCCACATGCATGTTGACCTAATCGCTGGATTGCCACACGAAACGTTGACTGATTTCATGGAAAGCTTTGACCGTGCGTTTTCCCTCAGAGCACACACATTACAACTTGGGTTTCTAAAATTAATACACGGAAGTGAACTTCGCAAGCAAGCAGATTCTTTGGGAATAAACTATGCAAGTGAACCACCGTATCAAATTCAAAGCTCACCTTGGCTAAGCTCTAGGGATATATTGACGCTAAAGCAAACAGAAAACGCCCTTCAACACACATGCAATAAAGGTCGCTTTCTAACCACACTGGAGTATGTGCTTCAAAACGCAGCAATGAGACCATTCATGTTTTTTAAAGAACTGGGCAAAGCCGCTGAAAACCATGGGACAGACTTGGCAGACTATGCAGCGCAAATTTATGAATTCTGTAAAAAACTGCCGAAAATCGAAGAAATAAAGCTTGTTGACTGCATGGTAGTTGACTGGTTAGCAATGGTCAAAGGGAAGAACATGCCCAGTTTCATGAGAACTTCGGATAGTAGAAAAAAGGAAGTACTTGAAATAGCAAAAAGACGCCTAGCTCACGAAATACGCAGAGATGAGGCTACCATATTACAAAATGGGCAGGGGATTTACGTAGACAGTCAAAACCGCAATCCTGTCACCGGCTTGTATAAAGTTGTGTCGGTTTGTATATAAACCGACATGTATCAACAAGAAGACCTAGGTAAACACTGATTAAATCCGCCGAAGTAATCAGCGTTTACCTAGGTCTTAGTCGATGTTCCCGACTTCGCGATACATTGCAGTAGCATCAGCCTTCAACGCATGTTCAGAAATGCTTAGCACTTCAACTTTAACAGTCCTTTGCCCAAAACGTATTTCGATGATATCTCCGACCTTAACAGCATAAGAAGCCTTAACCGGACGACCATTGACACTGACCCGATCACCATCGCAAGCCTCGTTAGCTACAGTCCTGCGTTTTATAAGTCTGGAAACTTTTAAGTATTTATCAAGACGCAAAACACTCACTCCTAAACAAGAACGGCTTTCGCGCACACAAAAAGCGCAAAAGCCGCTCTGATCTTTAAACCTATACTATTTCGCGACAGCGTCTTTAAGAGCCTTTCCGGCTTTGAACTGCGGGGTTCTTGTGGCAGCGATGTTGATGGGCTCTTTCGTCTTGGGATTGCGACCGATGCGTGCTGCACGATCCTTAACATCAAAAATACCAAAGCCAACAAGCTGAACCTTGTCGCCATCGACAAGAGCTTGAGTTATTGCATCAGTTGTTGCTGTCAGAGCCTTTTCACTGTCCTTCTTTGATAAACCTGAATTTGCCGCAATCGCATTGATTAGTTCTGTTTTGTTCATTTGTATGTCCTCCTGAAAATTATCATTGTTTTGATTATATATTAAAGAAGCAGGAAATAAAATCACTTCTCTAATTTCACCTTTTGATAGAGATCTTCCATCTCGTCAAGCGTCATATCTTCCAGTCGAAGCCCTTGCGCCAATGCCATTTTTTCAATTCCTGCGAAACGAGAAATAAATTTGTCACAGCAATCGCCGAGCGCCTTTTCAGGGTCGATGTCAAAATATCTCGCAACATTAACTGCTGAAAAAATCAAATCCCCAAGCTCTTCCTCAATGCCTTCGTTTGCCTCTATCGCATCTTCCAGCTCTCGCTGTTCGCCGCGCAAAGCATCCAGAGCGCCTGTATAGTTAGGCCAGTCAAATCCGACCTTGGCAGCTTTTTTCTGAATCTTTTCAGCTCTCCACAGAGCTGGCAGGCAATTTGTGACGGAACGCATGGCATCGGACGTTGACTCATGGGATTTCTCTTTGCGCTTCATGTCTTCCCAAAAAACGAGAGATTCCTCGCCATCTTTCGCCTTATCAGTTCCGAAAACATGAGGGTGACGCCGTAATAACTTTCTACAAGTCGCATCTGCAATGTCATCAAGATTGAATTGCCCGGAATTCTCCGCGATATCGGCGTGGAAAACGACCTGCATTAGGACGTCGCCCAACTCTTCAATTAAATGCTCAGTTTCACCGTTGTCAATCGCTTCTGCAGCTTCATATGCTTCCTCAAGAAGATTGCGCCGGATACTCTCATGCGTCTGCTCAGAATCCCAAGGGCAGCCACCAGGTCCGCGCAACAAGCTCATCAATCGTCTAAGGTCACAAACATTGTAGTTAACTTTGTTTTCAAAATTTACCATACTTTTTCTCTTTTCGCAAGTCAGTTTTTGAAATTTTTACTAAAAAACATAATAATATCGTGTTTTTTTGAAGAACTATTGAAATATCGCCTAGAAATCCGCATATAGCTCGGTAAAATGGACGTTTTTGGTATGGGCAAAAAAAGCGCTTACGACCTTATCCGTAGGATTTTTACCAACTTTTCACCCTTTGGAACCAGCTTCATATCTGTGATTGTGACCGTGCGCGTCGCGATAATAAGTACAGCATAAACAATGACGCCGACAATGACCGAGATAGCCAAATACAAAGCCACAGCGAGTTGGCATGAACCGATAATCGTCGAACCGAGCCTGTGCATTAGCTCATAAACCAGACGTGTTGCAACACCCATAACCGCAGAGCATAGCAGAGGTCGTATAAATACTTTAACAAATTTTGGCTTATTCTTGATTCTCGCCTTGATGAACGCGATGTTTAATATAGCGATAACTATAAAACAAACCAAGGTGCCGATTGGGGAAGCGAGTATCCCGAAATGTGGATTTCCTGAAAGGAAAAACGCAACAATAATTTTAGATGCGGCACCGATTGGAAAAGTAATAAGAACTACACGCTCATGCCCATTGGATTGCAGAATGGCTGTTGTGATATATTGCAAACATGCAAAGAAAGATGCAGCGCCCAAAATCATTGTGATAGTTGTTGCCAATTGCATATCGTAGTTGTAGAGAACCTTTAATATTGGAGCAGCAAGAATTATAATACCAGCTGCAGACGGCATAGCTATGAGATTGACAAGTTTAAGCGAGGACTGCATGATCAATGCAGAATCGTGGTCACGTCCTTTTGCGATAGCTGCAGCAATGGCTGGGATTATGCTTACTGATATTGGAACGACGAGCGCAAGGGGAAGATTATAGACAGGAAGACCAAGAGCATATATACCAAAGAGCACGCTTGCCTCATATTCGGAGAATCCAAGCGCAGTTTGAAGTCTGCCGAGTACAATGCTGGTATCAATGAGAACCATAACAGACATGAAAACAGCGCTGAGGGTGATGGGACCGCTGACTTTCATGATCTTTCCGAAAATCCCTAATGTTCCGTGACTTATATCAGGTGCTACCAATACAGAATCCGACTTACGATCCATTTTCTTTTTATATAAAATCAAAATAATAACGCTGATTCCAAGCCCAATTGTTACACCCATAATAGCCCCGGCAGAAACGATAGATGTATCATATCCAAGCCTAGCAAGCACTATTGCAGCCGTGATTCCTATCCCGGTTTTACATATGACCTCAATTACCTGGGATATTGCCGTTGGGATCATATTCTCATGCCCCTGAGCATACCCACGGTATACAGATATGATGCAGGCGAAGAAAACCGCAGGTGACAGAACCCGAATGCCGGTCGCTGCTGCTGAGGCATTCATGAATCTGGCAAAATCATCTGCAAAAAAGAACGTGACAAGCATAGCGGTAAGACCGATAATTAAAAACGCAAGCAAAGCAACAGAGAAGTAACGCTTTGCAAGCCCCTTGTTCCCATCAGCATTTGCAGTGGAAACCAAGCGTGATAAAGCCACGGGGACACCTGCGGTCGATACGGCAAGCAAGAATGAGAATACAACATAGGTCACTTGGAAAGTACCGCGTCCTGCTGCATCCAGAACATTATTGATAGGTATTCTAAATATGGCGCTGACTATTTTGACGAACACCGAAGCCGCCGTCAAAATCGCAGCACCCTTGAGATATTTTTGCTCCATTGATTTCGCACCTCATGAGTGGACTGCCACAGTTAAACAAGCCGCACTATTCTACACCCGCCCGCCGGGAAAAGCAACAAAAGCCGGAAAACAGACGGAAAATATTCCACAAATAACCCATGAAATTTTCGACTAAGATTATTTGATTTATGCCTGCTTAAAAAGCCAACTGAATATTATAGCGGAAGTTTGTTTACATAACTAATGTGGATAACTTTGTGGATAATGTGCAAAACCCTTGGGAAATGGGGAAAATCTTTAGCTTGCATAGAAAGCAGGTGTGAAAAATATTCATTTCTCGATGAATATAGGCAGAAAATTGCATTTGCAGCCGAAAAAATTTACAAATTACTTACAAATAATTTACCGATGCTTAATCACAAATGGTACAAATAAATATTATCATCAGTTAATATAAAGTCCGGGCAAGGAGGAAGAAAATGTACGAGAATAATGAGTATAATAAATATGTTCCTGCACCACCGCCAGTACCACTGACACCAGCGCCATTGCCAACACCGCCACAGGCAACACCACCTAAGAAGAAGCGCCGACGTGGAAACGGTCGGGCATTTTTGCTGGTTGTTGTATGTTTATTTTTAGCGGCAGCATCCGGATTTGCCGGAGGATTTGCCGCAAGCATAATTTTTAATGAGCCTATACTTATTGCAGAAGAAGCGCTTCCGATGATTTATGAGCAAAATGACGAGCCGGAGCCCATCGAGACGCTGTGCAACGCTGAAATACCAGAACAAGTGGATGATGTTCCGGAAACAGAATTGGAAGAAAGCGATATTCCTGCAACCACAAGTGTCAGTGTAATAGGCGGAGCGCAAAAGACAACTGCGGAGGTTGCCGCCACAGTGAGAGACTCGGTCGTCGAGATTAAAACTGAAACAGTCAGAAGCAGTATATGGGGCGCGGCTCGAGTCGCTGAAGGTGCAGGTAGCGGTGTAATAATCAGCGAAGACGGATATATCATAACCAATAATCACGTTATCAGCGGAAGCGAGAGAATAACTGTCAGGCTTGCCGATGGACGTGAGTTTGATGCAGAACTTGTAGGTGCAGATGTCAGGACAGATACAGCTATAATAAAAATTGAGCAAACAGGGCTGACGCCTGTCATAGTTGGGGATTCTGAATACCTAGTTGTCGGCGAGACTGCTCTTGCCGTAGGAAATCCGCTGGGCGAGCTAGGCGGGACTGTTACAAGCGGTATTATATCCGCGTTGGACAGAGATATAGTTCTTGATGGCGAAATAATGACACTGCTGCAAACAGACGCGGCTGTAAATCCCGGAAACTCGGGAGGCGGTCTGTTTAACATGCAAGGAGAGTTAATTGGCGTCGTAGTTGCAAAATCAGGAGGCATCAATATTGAAGGGCTTGGGTTTGCGATTCCCTCAAACACTGCGAAAGCTGTAGCAAGTGACCTGCTGGCTTATGGATATGTACGCGGCAGAGCGGACGCCGGACTGGAACTGCTAGATATCAATACTCCGCAGCTCGCTAATAGGAATGGCGTCAGACAAATGGGATTATATATTCTAAGTTCGGAAGATGAGCAATTGCAACGCGGTGATAGGATTATCGAAATAAACAACAGGACTATAACAAATCAATTGAGCTTTAATGCCGCTATGAGACACAGAGTGCCGGGAGAGACAGTAAGTATAACAGTGATGCGCGCTAACACGGAAATAACCGTAGATGTCACACTCACGGAGTTTACACCTCAAACTGGGACATAGAAGATGCCGAATTTATTCTTTCGCTTATAAAAACATCGCCATATAAACCGGCAGATGGATGATATTATCCTTCACCAAAACATCCTTGGTGTAGAGGATATATGAGTCTCCGAGCTTGGACGAAAACTTCTTTTTGAATTTGTCCAAAGAAGAATGAGATGTATAGCGACCGGACTTAACTTCAATCGGTGCGATCTTTTTCTTCTCGGTTATAAGAAAATCAATTTCCATATGATTTTTACGATGTTCTTTGTCATTCCTGGAATAAAAATAGAGCTTATGACCGTTTCTCCTCAGCATTTGAGCGACGACATTCTCCATCACCATGCCTTCATTGATATTTAATTTACTCAACTTTCGCACACAGATAGCGCAGAAAAGCGCTGAAAACACAGTCACATTCGGAATAAAAGTGCAGATTTTACCCCCGAAATCTGGTATAATGTTATTGCTAGACAAC
>Ga0123352_10000730_pt1 | contig 40873 bp, 34 predicted proteins | sample TergutLab28metaG_FD_89700 | JGI IMG/M metagenome (GOLD analysis project Ga0123352, IMG submission 89700) | Labiotermes labralis P1 segment gut microbial communities from Petit-Saut dam, French Guiana - Lab288 P1 | ecosystem: Host-associated > Arthropoda: Insects > Digestive system > Gut ... | reverse complement strand
TGCGAGGTGAGCTGCCGCATCGCCGCGGAGACGTGGGCCTCGGTGACGAGGTCGAGGTTCGAGGTCGCCTCGTCGAGCAGCAGGATCGCCGGGTCGACCAGCTCGGCGCGAGCGAGCGCGAGCAGCTGGCGCTGGCCGGCCGACAGGGACCGGCCGCGCTCGGCGAGCTCGTGCAGGTAGCCGCCGGAGAGGCCGGCGATGAAGTCGTGCGCTCCGACGGCGCGGGCCGCCGCCTCGACCTCGGCGTCGGTGGCGCCCGGCCGGCCGTACGCGATGTTGTCGCGGACGCTGCCGGAGAAGAGGAACGACTCCTGCGGCACGTAGCCGAGCTGGGTGCGGAAGTCATGCAGGTCGACGGTGCGCAGGTCGTGCCGATCCATCCGTACGGCGCCCCTGTCGGGGTCGTAGAAGCGGGCGACCATCTTCATCACCGTCGACTTGCCCGCGCCGGTCTCGCCGACGAGCGCGACCGTCTGGCCCGCGATGACGTCGAAGTCGACCCCGCGGAGCGCCTCGGGCACGCGTGCGCCGTCCACAGGTGCGGTCGCGGTGGGGTAGTGGAAGTGCACGTCGTCGAGGTCCGTCGCGCCGGTGAGGCGGCCCGTCGCCACCGGATCCACCGGCTCGGGCGTGAGGGTGTGCAGCGACATCAGCTGCGCGATCCGCCCGACCGAGACCCTGGTCTGCTGCCAGGCGTCGAAGACCTGCGACAGCTGCTGGATCGGGCTGAAGAACATGTCGATGTAGAGGATGAACGCGATCAGCGTGCCCTCGGTCATGTGCCCGGTGGTGATCAGCCGCGCGCCCACGCCGAGCACGATCGCGTCCGCGACGGCCGACAGGAGCTGGACGAACGGGAAGTAGAGGGCGATCAGCCGCTGCGCCGCGACACGGCTCTCGACGTAGTCGCGCCCGAGCCGGTGGAAGCGCTTGACGGTGGCGCCCTCGTGCACGAACGTCTGCGCCTCCCGGATGCCCGACAGGCTCTCCTGGAAGTCGGCGTTGACGATCGAGATGCGGTCGCGCGCGACGTCGTACAGCCGCCCGGACAGCCTGCGGAAGAAGTACGTCGCAAGCGCCAGCGGGATCATCACGCTCAGCACGCAGAGCCCGAGGATCGGGTTGATCACCAGCAGCGCGACGCCGACGCCGACGAATGTGGCGAAGGCGACCAGCGCGTTGAGCAGACCGTTCTCCACCAGCGACTCGAACTGGTCGACGTCGGTCGTCATCCGGGTCATGATCCGGCCGCCCATCTCGCGCTCGTAGTAGTCGAGCGAGAGGCGCTGGAGCTGCGCCCAGATGCGGATGCGCAGCGAGAGCATGATCCGCTCGGCCGCGCGGCCGGTCACGAACGTCTCGCCCATCTGGGTGAAGAAGTCGACGACCGTGATGAGCGCGAACACCGCGGTCGCCACGAGGAGGACGTGTCCCGCGCCCTTGGCGACCCCGTCGTCGATGCCGATCCGCACCAGGATCGGCCCGAGCAGCCCGATCATCGCGTCGAGCACGACGAGGGCCAGCCCGATGGCGAGCGGTCGGCGGAACTGCCGCAGCAGCGTGCGCAGCGAGAAGTGGTCCATCGGCTGCGACTCGGTCGCGACGTCGACATCGGCGACGTCCCTCACGGCGGGCAGCGCCTCGACCCGCGCCATCAGCTCGGGCGTCGGTGCGAGCGCGGTGCGCCAGCCGCCGCCGGCGCTGCCGCCCAGCCCGGCGCCGAGGGAGGGCGCGCCGATGCGGGCGGCGTACGAGCCGCTGCCGCTGCGCTTGGCGGCGGACGCGTCCCAGGCGGACGCGGTCACACCGCCCGCGGCCGCGACCTCGGCCAGCGACTCGATGTCGGTCGCCGGCTTCTCCTCGAGACCCGACAGCAGCGCTCGGTACGCCGGGCTCCGCTCCATCAGCTCCTCGTGGGTGCCGGTGTCGTCCAGCCGCCCGTCGGCGAGCACGACGACGCGGTCGGCCAGTCGCAGCGTCGAGAGCCGGTGGGCGATCAGCAGCGTGGTCCGCTCGGCGAGCACGTCGCGCAGCGCGTCGTGGATCGCCTCCTCGGTGCGGGCGTCGACCGCGCTGGTCGCGTCGTCGAGGATCAGGATCGCGGGCCGGGCGAGGATCGCCCGTGCGAGCGCGATCCGCTGCCGCTGGCCACCGGAGAGCGTCAGCCCACGCTCGCCGACCGCCGTGTCGTAGCCCTTCGGCAGGTCGGTGATGAAGTCGTGCGCACGGGCCGCCTGCGCGGCCGCCTCGATCTCGGCCCGGGTGGCCTCGGGGCGGCCGTAGGCGATGTTCGCGAGCACGGTGTCGCTGAAGAGGAACGGATCCTCGAAGGCGACCGCGATCTGGCGCCGCAGCGAGCTCAGCGTGACGTCGCGGAGGTCGTGGCCGTCGATCGTGACGGCGCCCGAGACCGGGTCCTGGAAGCGGGTGACCATCCCGGCGACGGTCGACTTGCCGCTTCCCGAGGAGCCGACGATCGCGACCCGCTCACCCGGCGCGACGGTCAGCTCGAAGCCGTCCAGCACGGCGGTGTCGCCGTCGGGGAAGGTGTAGGAGACGTCGCGGAACACGATCTCGCCGCGGGCCGGCGGCAGCTCGGCCGCGTCGTCGGCGTCGGCGATGGCGGGCTCGGTGTCGAGCAGCTGGAAGATCCGCTCGGCGCCGGCGCGCGCCTGCTGCCCGACGGTCAGGATGTTCGCGAGCATGCGCGCGGGGCCGGCGAACTGGGCGACGTACGTCGAGAACGCGAGGAACGTGCCGATCGACAGGTTGCCGTGCAGGGCCAGCCAGCCGCCGACCGCGAGGATCGCGACCTGGGCGATGACGGGGACGGTCTCCATCAGCGGCTGGAACCGCGACTGGAGCCGGACGGTGCGCATGCGGGCGCCGTACAGGCTCTGGGCGGCGTCGGCGACCCGCTGCAGCTCGCGCCGCTCCTGGCCGAACGCCTTCACGACGCGTACGCCGCTGACCGCCTCGTCGACGATCTGCGCGACGTCGCCCTCGCGCTGCTGGCCGTCCCACGAGGCGGGGAAGACCTGGACGCGCATCCGGTAGGAGATGACGAAGAGGGCGGGCAGGACGACGACGCCGACGAGGGCCAGCCAGGGCGCCAGCACGAACATGATCACCAGCGAGGTGATCATCAGCAGGATGTTGCCGCTCAGCATCGGCAGGAACATCAGCAGTGCCTGGACCAGTGCCGAGTCGGAGTTGGCGCGGGCGACGAGCTGGCCGGTCGGCATCCGGCCCAGGGCGTGCTGGTCGAGGGTCAGCAGGTGGTCGTGCATCGCGTTGCGGAGGTCGTACTGCACCGCCACCGCCACGCGGCCGCCGCGGTAGCGCCGCAGGTAGGTCAGTGCGAAGACCGCCATCGCCGCGGCGACGAGGGCGAGGATCCACGGCCACAGGGGAGAGGTGCCCGCGATGATCACCTCGTCGACGACGTGCCGCGCGATCAGGGGTACGACGGCCTGCCCGACGCTGCCCAGCAGCGATGCGCCGATCGCGATGCACAGGCTGGCGCGGTGACGGCCCCAGATCACGCCGAGCAGCCGACCCAGCCAGCCCGTCTCCGCCGCGGTGCTCATCGGGCGTCCTCCAGCCTCTCCGTCGCGATCTCGTCCAGCGCGGTGCCGAGCTCGGCCAGCACCGTGGTCGTACGTCGTGGGTCGGTCGTCCGCGCGATGACCGCGTCCAGCCGGGTCAGCAGGTCGGTCTCGACCCGGGCGAGGACCCTGCGTCCGTCGTCGGTCAGCCGGAGCGCGCTCGCCCGCAGGTCGCCCGCGACCGCCGTACGCTCCAGGAGTCCGCGGGCGCACAGCGACTCGACCGCCGCGCTCACCGCCGGCCGCCCGAGCGCCAGCCGCTTCGCCAGCGCCGACGCGCGGGCGTTGCCGGTCGCCACCCCGGACAGCACCCGGTAGTGCGCCAGGCTCAGGTCACCGCTCGACCGCTCGAGGAGGCGCGCCACGCGTGCCAGCGCGCGCACCGCATCCCGCCGTTCGTCGCCCATCCCGTCACCGTAGCCCGATTGTTCAACCGTCGAACAATCATGGGCGGGCGACTTCATGCTGCTCTCATGTGACCTGCGTAACTTCGAGCCATGTCGCAGCGTCGAGAATGTCGATGACAGGGCGGGCCGTGGACGGACAGATCGTGGTCTCGAGCCTGACCAAGGCCTATCCCGGCTTCAACGCGGTCGACGACCTCTCGTTCACCGTCGATCCGGGCCGGGTGACCGGCTTCCTGGGGCCCAACGGCGCCGGCAAGACCACGACGCTGCGGATGCTGCTGGGCCTGGTCGCCCCGACCTCCGGCACCGCGACCATCGGGGGCGCGAAGTACGTCGACCTGCAGCAGCCCATCGAGGTCGTCGGAGCCGTGCTGGAGGCGTCCTCGGCCCACCGGGGGAGGAGCGGTCGCAACCACCTGCGCGCGATCTGCATCGCCGCCGGCCTCCCGCTGGGGCGGGCGGACGAGATGCTGGAGCTGGTCGGGCTCGGCGCCGCGGGCGACCGGCTCTTCAAGGGCTACTCGCTCGGGATGCGGCAGCGGCTGGGCATCGCCGCGGCGATGCTCGGCGACCCGTCGGTTCTGATCCTCGACGAGCCGACCAACGGCCTGGACCCCGAGGGCATCCGGTGGATGAGGGACACCCTGCGCGACCTGGCCGCCGAGGGCCGCACCGTGCTGGTCTCGAGCCACCTGCTGAGCGAGATGCAGACGATGGCCGACGACGTCGTGATCCTCGCCAAGGGACGCCTCGTCCGCCAGGGGTCGGTGTCCGAGGTCACCGCCTCGATCGCCGGCGCCCTCCACATCGAGGTCCGTACGCCGCAGCCCGACCGGCTGGTGGATGCGCTCGGCCCGCTCGACGCCCAGGTCACCACCGCCGCGGACGGCCATCTCCTGGTCACCGGCGCCACCGAGGACCAGGTCGGCGAGGCGGCCCACGCCGCCGGTGTACCGCTGCACCGGCTGGCCGCAGCGACCGCCGACCTCGAAGAGGCGTTCCTCCAGCTCACCCACGAAGGGGCCGAGATCCGATGAAGCTGCTGCGTGCCGAGCTGTTCAAGCTCCGGACCACGAACATGTGGTGGGTCTTCGCGCTCGCATGGGTCCTGACCACGGGAATCGTGCTGACCGTCAACTGCTTCAACGCGCACGCGCTGCTCAAGCCGTTCGCGCAGTACGTCTCGATCCAGACCCACGGGCACGAGACCGTCGCGACCGCCGACGCGGCGCACCTCGACCACCTCAGGTCCGACTGGCTCCTCGGCCACAACACGATCACCCAGGCCTCGACCATCTACACCTCCGGTCAGCTGATCGGCCTGCTGCTCGCGTGCCTGCTGGCGATCGTGCTCGTCACCATCGAGTTCCAGCAGCTCACCGCGACGAGCACCTTCCTCACCACGCCGCGGCGGCGTGACGTCATCGCGGCCAAGCTGGGGACAGCGCTGATCGTGGCGGGCCTCGCGTGGCTGGTGACCTCGGCGATCAGCGTCGTGGTCGGCGCGATCTTCCTGCACCAGCAGGGCTATCCCACCCATCTCGGAACCTGGGCCGTGGACCGCTCGATCCTGCTGAACCTCGCGGCGTACCTGCTGTGGGCGTTGTTCGGCACCGGCTTCGGCACGCTCATCCGCAACCAGCTCGGCGCCACCATCGGCGCCACCATCCTCTACCTGGTCGGCAGCGGAGCGGCCGGTGCGCTGTTCACGCTGCTCAACACCTACGTCATCAAGCACGACTGGGTCCTGACCGCCCAGGTCGTCGTACCGTCCGTCGCCTCGACGGTGATGATCTCGCCGACCAAGACCTTCGACCAGAGCCCGGCCCCGTGGGTCGGGGCCGTCGTGATGATCGCGTGGGCGATCGGGTCCGGCGTGCTCGGCGTACGGGCTCTCCGGCGGCGCGACATCGCCTGATCGCTCTGGCCTCGGCATCTTCGTCCTGCGTTCACCCGGAGGACGCGGGCCGTCCGACCCGGTGCGACTGACTGGCGGAGACCGGTCCGCTCGGAGGACCCTGCCCAGGAGAGTTGCATGCATCGCAGTCGCACCACCGCCCTCGTCGCCGCGGGATTCCTCGTGGCCGCGGGCTCGGCGATACCCGCCGCCGCACAAGCCGCCCACGGCGCCGCCCACGGTGCCACCCCCACCGGCGGCAAGCACGTCCTGTTGATCTCGGTCGACGGGATGCACCAGAGCGACCTCGACTGGTACGTCGCGCACCACCCCCGCTCGACCCTCGCGAGCCTGACGCGCTCGGGCAGCGAGTACACCAACGCGGAGACGTCCAACCCGTCCGACTCGGACCCGGGCGGCACCGCGCTGATGACCGGGGGCAACCCCCGGACCACCGGCGTCTACTACGACGTCGAGTACAGCCACAAGGTCGACGAGGCGGGCGCTCCGTGCACCCCGGGCAAGCCGGCCACCGGCGGGGACGTCATCTACGACTCGCCCGACGACGCGCTGGCCAACGTGCCCGACCTCCTCGACCCGTCGAACGGCACGTTCCCGTCCTTCGACGAGAACGGCTCGATCTACGCCGGCGGCGTCGACAAGAACCCTGCCGCGATCATGGGCCTGAAGAACGACGCGTCGTCGTTCGACCCCTCGACCTTCCCGGTCGACCCGGCCACCTGCAAGCCGATCACGCCATGGGACTACCTGGGCGACAACACCGTCTTCCAGGTCGTCCACAAGGCCGGCCTGCGCACCGCCTGGTCGGACAAGCACGCGGTCTACATGTCCTTCGAGGGTCCGGGCTCGGACGGCAAGTCGATCGACGACTACTTCGGTCCCGAGATCGACTCGCAGGCCGTCGAGCCGAACGGGACGCCGTACCCGCAGGACAGCGACTGGGCGCACATCGAGGCCGCCACCAAGCAGTACGACGGCTACAAGGTCCACGCGATCCTGAACGAGATCGACGGCAAGGACCACTCGGGCACGACCCAGGTCGGCACGCCTTCGATCTTCGGGATGAACTTCCAGGCCGTCTCCGTCGCGCAGAAGACGGTCTCGACCTCCGCGAACCTGATCAAGAACGCCGACGGCACCTACTCCACCAGCGCACCGCAGGCGGGTGGCTACCAGGTCGTCGACGGCAAGGACGTGCCCGGACCGGTGCTCTCCAACGCCCTCGACTACGTCGACGCACAGCTCGGCCGGATGGTCTCCGAGATCCACAAGGACGGCCTCGCCGGGTCGACGACGATCATCGTCACGGCCAAGCACGGCCAGTCGCCGACCGACCCGAAGAAGCTCGTGACCGTGCCCGACGGCCCGATCGTGGACGCGATCAACGCCGCCTGGGCCCAGTCGCACCCGGACAACACCAAGCTGATCGTCGCCGGCACCGACGACGACCTGTGGCAGTCCTACCTGTCCGACAACTCCCAGGCCGCCGACGACTTCGTCAAGAGCTACCTGTGGAGCCACAGCGCCCAGGGCGAGAACGTCGACGGCAAGCCGGTGACCGTGCAGCACTCCGGGCTCCAGCAGATCTGGGCCGGCGCCGACGCCGCGAAGTTCTTCGGCGTACCGGTCGACAACGGGCACTACCCGGACGTCTTCGGAAAGGTGCAGGAGGGCGTCGTCTACTCCGGTCCGACCAAGCTCGCCGAGCACGGCGGCATGAACACCGGTGACCGCCACGTCCTGATGCTCGTGGACGGGCCCGGCGTACGGGCCGGGGTCCGGCCCCAGCCGGTCGAGACCACCCAGGTCGCCCCCACCGTCCTGTCCCTGCTCGGGCTCGACCCGAGGCAGCTGACGGCGGTGCAGAAGGAGGGCACGAAGACCCTCCCGGGCATCCGCTGATCCGACCCGCCGACCGGCGGGGTCCGCTCCTCGACAGCGGGCCCCGCCGGTCTGTCACGCCCAGGGACAGGGGCCGGTCAGGAGCCGAGGAGGCGGGCGAACCAGTCGTCGCGTGCGGCGGCGGCCGCCTGCGACACCGCCGCCTGCGGCGCGAGCATCTCGAAGCCGTGGAAGCCGCCCGCCCAGACGTGGAGCTCGGCGCGTACGCCGGCCCGCCACAGCGCCGTCGCGTAGGCCACGTCCTCGTCGCGGAAGACCTCGGCCGAGCCGCAGTCGATGTACGTCGGCGGCAGCCCGGACAGGTCCTCTGCGCGGGCCGGAGCGGCGTAGACCGAGACGTCCTCGCCCCCACGCCGCTCGCCGAGCAGCGCGTCCCAGCCGAAGAGGTTGCTCTGACGGCTCCAGACGGTCACCACCTCGTCGTACTGCATCGTGGAGGCCGTCCGGTCGCGGTCGTCGAGCATCGGGCAGACGAGCACCTGGCCCATCAGCCGCGGCCCGTTGCGGTCGCGGGCCAGGAGCGCGGTGCCTGCGCTGAGTCCGCCGCCCGCGCTGGCGCCCGCGACGACGATCCGATCGGGGTCGATGCCGAGGTCGGCGGCGTGGCCGGCCGTCCACACGAGCCCGGCGTAGCAGTCCTCGACCGGGTAGGGGTCGGGATGCTCCGGGGCGAGCCGGTAGTCGACCGTGACCATCACCGCGTCGTGCCGGGCGACCCAGGACAGGAACTGCTCGACACCGCCCCGCCGGTCGCCCATCACCATCCCGCCGCCGTGGAGGTGGAGGATCCCGGGTCCCGCCTCGGCATGGTCCGCGCGCCGGATCACCGTCGCGGCCAGCTCGGCGCCGTCGTACCCGGGGAAGGACGTGTCGGTCGCGACGAGCCCGCTCGCCGCGAGCGTCTCCTCGGACAGGTCGGACGAGGAGGTGGACATCTCCCGCATCGCCGCGAGCGTCTCCTCGGTGAGGACCGGGTGGTCGCCGCCGAGGAGCGTCAGCGCGGCGGCGAGCTCCGGGTCGAACGGCGGGCGGGCTGCATTCGTGGTGAGCGGCATCCTGACTCCTCGGTGTGCCGGGCATGATCGGGTACGACGCGTGCCCAACGATGCCCCGCGGAGCCCGATCGGAGAACCACCGGGCGGGCGGAGAGCAGGATCAGCTGACCGCGCGGAGGGGAATCGCCTCCCGGCGGCCACCCGGGGCGGCGGCCAGCGCGCAGCTGGTCAGCACCACCCAGGGCCTCTGCGTCGCCTCGGTGTCGCCGAGGACGTGGGCCAGGTGGCCGTGCGCGGTCAGCACCCGGGCGAGGAGCCGGGCCTGGACGTGGGTGCCGCAGCGCAGGACGGACCCGCCCCGAACCACCGGGTGGTCGACGGTGGCGTCGGCGCCGCAGCGGTGCCGGCCCCGCTCGTCGACGAACGCGAAGCGGCCGGGGCAGTCGGCCACGGAGGCGACGGGCATGCCGTCGTACCAGAGGAAGCCGGCCTCGTCCCACGTCAGATGCACGGTGATGCGTGCATCCCGCTCGTCGGTGCTCATCGGTCCCTGCCCTCGAGGTCGTTCTTCCCTGTCCCAGGTCCGTACGGTCGGGCGGGCGGCGACCTGAGCAGTCCCGCGCGGCTATCGGGCCGTGGTGTCGGATGCGACGCGGCTCGCCGGAGGCTCGCCGTACCGCGAACGCTGCGCGGGCAGCCGCAGCCACCACTCGAGCAGCACGTTGCCGGCGAGCACCCCGAGGGCCGTCGCCGCGCCGTCACCGTCGATGCTCCCGTCGCCCGGCCACAGCGCGACGAACGCGATCGCCGCGACGGCGAGCCAGGAGAGGACGACGAACCGGTCGACGAGGTCGCGCCGGTTGAGCCACTGCCACACGCACCCCGCGAGCAGGCCGACGAAGCAGGCCAGGGCGATCCGTCGAGCGGTCGGCCCGTGGCCGGTCGACGACACGATCGCCGAGCCGGCCGCCGTCACGATCCACACGACGACCCAGGCGGCCGACCAGGATCCCGGCCTCGCGAGGCTGCCCAGCGCGCCGCGGACGCCTGCGGCCAGGCGACGACGCCGGGTGGTGACTCGGTAGCGCCGCGACATGACGCCGAGTATGTCCGAGAACGGCCGGAGACGTGGTCCGATCAGTGATCGAGGTCGGGATCCCAGCGGTTGGCGATCAGCTTGAAGCTGGGGGTGTCGTCGAGCGACGTGACGGCCTCGTAGATGCGTCGGTAGCCGATCTCCGCCGTACGCCACCGCCCGTCGGGGTCGCGGCGGTAGCGGTCGGTGTAGTAGCCGCTGCCGCGCACCATCACCTTGAAGTCCGGCACGATGACGGTGTCCTCGAACGCCCAGGACCCGGACGCGGTGTCCCCGTCGACGTCGATCTCCGGGTGGCTGGCGATGTGGGTCGTGACGACGCCGTTGCCGAGGTTGCTCGACATGTAGTCGACGACGGCGGCCCGGGAGTCGAAGTGCAGCGGCTCGCCCATCGCCTGGGTGCCGTAGCGCGCCGTGACGTCCTCGGCGAGGCAGTCCCCGAACTCGTCCCACATCTTCAGGTCGAGCGTGCGGAAGTAGCGGTGCTTGAGGCGCTTGATCTGCTCGATCGCTTCGAGGTCCATGAGCGGATGCTAGAACGAGTTCTAGTCGGCCGCCGAGGACGCTTCCGCGTGACCGTCGCCAGACAGCGCCTCAGCCTCTGAGCCGGCGACCCGTCACTGCAACCGCGCGCTGATCCGCTCGGCGACCCGGATCGCGTTGGCGATGATGGTCAGCGTCGGGTTCACGGCGCCGATCGAGGGCATGAAGCTGCCGTCGACCACGTAGAGGTTGTCCAGGTCGTGGGCCTTGCAGTCCAGGTCGAGGGCGGAGGAGGCGGGGTCGCGGCCGAAGCGCACCGTTCCGGCCTGGTGGGCGGTCGCGGAGACGTCCATGTCCTTGTGGAGGTAGAGGCCGCGGGCGAAGGACTTCGAGGCCATGCCCAGGTCGCTGAGCATGCCGTCGAAGCAGGCTCGCAGCCTCTTGACCCCCTCGGTGTTGTTGTCCGGGGTGAGCGCGAGCTTGACACTGCCGTCCGGGCGCAAGGTGACCCGGCTCTCGGGAAGCGGCAGATCCTCACCGGCGAGCCAGAAGTCCAGCGAGTGCGAGGCGGCGATCTCGTATCCGAGATCCGGGCCCCACTTCAGCATCTTGGGCGCCTCGCCCCTGACCTGCCAGTCGTCGGACTTGCCGAGCATCTGGATGTTGCCCATCGGGTAGTCCCAGTGCTTGCTGGGTCCGTAGAAGTCGTTGAGGGCGAGGGTCTTCTGGAACCTGGTCGGGTTCGGGTCCTTCGACAGCGCCATCAACGCCACGTTGTTGTGCCGCATGTAGTGGCGGCCGACGACGTCGCTGGAGTTGGCCAGGCCGCGGGGGTGCTTGTCGTCGGCCGAGGCGAGCAGCAGCGCGGCCGAGAGGATGGAGCCGGCGGAGAGCACGACGATGTCGGCGGTGAAGGTCTGCGTCGAGCCGTCCGGCATCTCGGTGACGACGCCGGTCACGGCGCCGCCCGCGTCGTCGGTGACCAGCCTGCGCACGGTCGCGCGCGTGAGCAGCCGCAGGTTGGCATGGGCCGCGAGCGCAGGGCGCACGGAGATCGTCTCCGAGTCCGACTTCGCGCCGACTAGGCAGGGGAAGCCGTCGACCCGGTCGCAGCGGATGCAGGGCGAGTCGTGGGTCGGCCGCCCGTCGTCGTCCTGGACCAGGTCCACGCCGATCGGCAGGTGGAACGGATGGAGGCTCAGATCGGTGAGGCCGTCCGAGAGCTGCTGGATGCGCGGGGCGTGCTGCACCGGCGGGTACTTGTAGTCCTGGCTGGACGTGCCGGCGAACGGGTCCTCGCCGTGCTTGCCGTGCACCTTGTACAGGTGCTCGGCACGGACGTAGTACGGCTCGAGGTCGTCGTAGCCGATCGGCCACGCGGGGGAGATGCCGCCGTGGTGGGTGATCTCTCCGAAGTCGGCAGGGGTCAGCCGGAACAGCGCGGCGCCGTACACCTTGGAGTTGCCGCCCACGACGTAGTGCACCCCGGGATGGAACGGCTTGTCGTCGCCGTCGTAGAAGGTCTCGGCAGCGCCGTACCGCGCTTTGCCGAAGACCTCCTCGGACTCCCAGTTCTCCCGCTCCCGCGGCAGCCAGTCACCTCGCTCCAGCAGGAGCACCTTGGCGCCTGTGGCGGCGAGCTCGGCGGCCACCGTGCCGCCGGCGGGGCCGCTGCCGATCACGATCACGTCTTGGTGCTCATGCGGGTCCATCAGCTCTCCTGTCGTCGATGGGACGGGGTGGACGGGGTGGCCGGCCGATCAGCCGGTGAACAAGGGCTCTGGCAGACCGCCGATGCCGGGGTCGATCGCGAACACGCTCCCGCTCAGCGGGTGCCGCGAGATCTGTGCCTCGCGCATGCCCTGCCTCGCCGTGGTGATGTAGAGCGTGGTCAGGTCCCGACCACCGAAGATGCAGCTGGTCGGGTGAGGGACGGGAAGCTCGATCACGTGCGTGGCGGTGCCGTCGGCGTCGTACCGGACGACCTTGCCGCCGGCGTTGTGGACGCTCCACACGCCGCCCTCGGCATCCACCGTCAGCCCGTCGGGAAAGGCGCCGCCGGGCTCGCCGACCTCGACGAAGAGCCGGCGGTTCGAGATCGCGCCGTCGTCGGCGTCGAAGTCGTAGGCGAAGATCGCGTGCCGGAAGCTCTCGCCGAGGTAGAAGGTCCGGTCGTCCGGGCTCCACCCGAGGCCGTTGGCGCACACGACGCCGTCCCGGACCAGGACGGGCGCGCCGTCCTGGTCGAGCCGGTAGAGCGCGCCACCGGGCCGATCCCAGTGCCTGCCGTCCATGCTGCCGGCCCAGTAGCGGCCACGCCGGTCGACCTTGCCGTCGTTGAACCGGTTGTCGGGTCGGTCCCGCTCCACCTCGGCGAACGGGCGCAACCCACCGGACGCGGGCTCGAGCCGTGCGAAGGCCTTGGCCGTCACCACCAGCAGCCCGCCGTCGCGGCGTACGACGACGTCCATCACGTCCTCGTCGAGCCGGATCTCCTCGTCCCGCCCGGTCCGAGGGTCGAAGCGGTGGACGCAGCGTCCGACGTTGTCGGTCCAGTACAGGACGCCCTCGGCGGTGGACCACATGGGCGACTCGCCGCACGTCGCCCGGCTGCGCAGCACGCAGTCGGGGTCCGAGAGGTGAAGCGGCTCCGGAGACGCCATGCCCTCGACCATAGCCAGGCGACCCCATCAGGCGAGTTGAGGAGACGTCACAGCCGGTGCCCGCGCCGCATCGGTAATCCTTCTTGCGGACTGTGTGCGGACCAAGCTGCCTCCAAAGAGGTAGCTCCGCAGGTCACAGGCCTGGTGCGGACGGGCTGGCCTGTAAGCCGGGTTCTGTCCTCTTGCGAGGGGCGACCATCCATCTAGGGCTGCCGTTGCCGTCAGCCTCCAGCGACCTACCCGCGTACTCGGACGAGCCGCCCTCGAACGCACGCTGTCTGGTCTTGCTCCGGGTGGGGTTTGCCGAGCCTCCCGGGTCACCCCGGGAGCTGGTGAGCTCTTACCTCACCGTTTCACCCTTACCGCTTCGGTGGTCTCGACAAGCTCGACCATCCTCCGCGGCGGTCTGTTCTCTGTGGCACTGTCCCGCGAGTCACCCCGGGTGGGTGTTACCCACCACCCTGCTCTGTGGAGCCCGGACTTTCCTCGGGACCGTCGCCTCGCGGCGGTGGTCACGCGGTCGCCCGGCCAGCCCGTCCGCCGTACAGACTAGGGCAGCGCGGCGGATCGAGGCAGTCCGTAGGCTCACGCCCATGGCAGTCCTCCACCAAGGGTCCACGATCAGCCCGACCAAGCCCGAGCTGCTGGCCAAGCGCCTCGGGGGAGAGGCCGGGGTGCTGGCGAGCTACCGCTTCGACGACCCCGAGGGCGAGGTCGGCATCGAGGCCTTCGTCGTCAGGTACGGCGACGCGCTCCGCCACGTCGTGCTGACCTACCGCGGCGCACCACTCGACGGTGGCGAGGCCGCACTGGTCTCCGAGATGGACCACACCGAGCTCGGCAAGCGCTGGGTGTACGACGGAGCCGCCGACCCCGTCGCGCGCGAGTGCTTCCGCCGCGCGGTGCTGGGCGAGGTCGACCAGGCCGCGCTCGAGCTGTGGGCCGATCACCGGCTCGTGGGCGTCAAGGAGCCGACCGTGACCCTGACCGCCCGGCCGAGCACGGGCGAGGAGCCGGCCGGCGACCTCGCCATCCTCGCCGACCTCGACCAGGACGTGGCCGACGAGCACCATGCCCGGCTCGAGGCGGCCTGGGACGGCGGGCACGGGGTCGTCGCGATCCTGCGGTGAGGTCTCGACAGGCTCGACCACCTGCCGTGCACCTGTCGGTCACCCACCGTTAGGTAGCCCTGGCAGCCTCCCGTTCGTTGACGGGCGAGACGACTCCAGGAGCGGTGATGGGATTCTTCGACGGGCTCGAGCGGCGCGACTTCCTCAAGCTGGCGCTCGCCGGCGGCGGCGTGGCCGCGCTGAAGGACCTGGCAGGTCCCGTCCTGGAGCGGGCGTACGCCGCCGACCCGGCCGGGCAGGGCGGCCTCGGGGACATCGAGCACTTCGTCTTCCTGATGATGGAGAACCGCTCGTTCGACCACTACTTCGGAACGATGTCGGGCGTGCGCGGGTTCGCCGACGCGAGGCGCGCGGGCACGATCAAGCAGTACGGCTACAACCGAGGGACCGGCAGGGCCGACCCGTCGTCGTACCTCATGCCGTTCCGGCTCAACACCACCCAGGGCACCAGCCTCGACGGTGAGTGCATCAACGACCCGACGCACAACTGGGCTCCGCAGCACCACGTCTGGGACCGCGGCCGGATGGACAGGTGGGTGCCGGTGCACCTCGCTGGCGAGGGCACGTCCAACGGCCCGGCCACGATGGGCTACTACACCCGCGCGGACATCCCGGTGCACTGGGCGCTGGCCGACGCGTTCACCGTCTGCGACCACTACTTCTGCTCGGTGATGGGCCCGACCGATCCCAACCGGCTGTACTGGATGAGCGGCACCATCGACCCCGAGGGCCGGCACGGCGGTCCGCTGCTCGACACCCCGACGATCGTGCCGAGGTACAAGTACGGCTGGCGCACCATGCCGGAGAACCTGCAGGAGGCAGGAGTCTCCTGGAAGGTCTACACCTCCAAGCAGGTCCCGATCGTCTCCGAGTCGGTCCTGTCCGGGATGATGGAGTCGTTCAAGCAGACCAAGGACACCAAGTACCTCCAGGACAACGGCGTCGCGCCGACGTACCCGCACGACTTCGACCAGGACGTCGCCAGCGGCAGGCTCCCGAAGGTCTCCTGGGTCATCCCGCCGCTGCTCAACTGCGAGCACCCGGCGCTGCCGCCGTCGTTCGGCGCGGTCACGCTGCTGCAGGTCCTCAACACGCTGACCGCCCACCCGGGCGTCTGGGAGAAGACCGCGCTGATCATCAGCTACGACGAGAACGGCGGCTTCTTCGACCACGTGCCGCCGCCGGTCCCGCCGAAGGGCGAGCCGGGGGAGTGGCTGGCGGTCGACCCGCTGCCGAAGACGGCCGAGGGCGTGGTCGGGCCGATCGGGCTGGGGTTCCGCGTGCCGGCGCTGGTCGTGTCGCCGTACTCCCGCGGCGGGCTGGTCTCCTCGGAGGTCTTCGACCACACCTCGCAGCTGCGGCTGCTGGAGACGCGGTTCGGCGTCGAGGTGCCGAACCTGTCGAAGTGGCGTCGGCGCACGACCGGCGACCTGACCGGCGCGTTCGACTTCGCCCGCCGGCCGAACAGCGCCAAGCCTCGCCTCGAGGCCACCACCGAGCTGGGGCTGCTGAAGACGGTCGGGCAGTGCAAGGCGACGTACGACACGATCACCGGCACCTTCGCCGAGCCGCTGCACCCCGGCTTCCCGGTCCCGCCGAACAAGATGCCGGTCGTCGAGACCACGCCGCACCGCGGTCGCCCCTCGGGTCTGACCGGTACGACGACGTCCGCCCGCGTCTCCGCCGCCGGTACTGCGGACCTCGGCGACATCGACCTCGGCGAGATCGGCGTCCAGCCGCCGAGCCGCATCGCCGGCGTCGCGAAGGGGATGCGCGGCGACCGCCCGCTGGCGGGACCGGAGCGGGTCTGACCCCCGATCCGCCGGTCGCTCGCTCCTCGCCCGCGGACCCGACCAGCGATAGCGTTGCCGCATGGCCTACTGGTTCTGCGTCAAGCACCACGCCGTCGAGAGCGGCCCGGACGTCTGCCCGCCCATCGACCGCCTCGGGCCCTACGACACCGAGGCCGACGCGGCGCACGCCCTCGAGAAGGCCGAGCAGCGCAACGAGGACTGGGACAACGACCCCAGCTGGAACGACTGACCAATGCTCGGTCGCCGCAAGGTGCGGCCGGTCACGGTCGATCCGCACACGGGCGAGGTCGTCTCGCCGCGCCCGTTCATCGGGCTCTGCCTCCTCGCCGCCGCCTTCTTCCTGTACGCCGCCGGCGTGATGGTCGCGGCCTGGTGGGTGGCCGTCATCGGGATGGTCGTCTGGCTCGTCCTGCTCACGCTGGCGCTGCGCTGGTGGCCCACCCGCCCCGGGCGCCTGCTCGGCCTCGGCATCGCCGCCGTCGTGATCTGGTTCCCGCTGACCATCGGCGGCGGGATCATCAGCGGCGGCATCATCACCTCCCACTGAGCCGGCGACTAGGATGCGAGGTCCCGCGACGGGCGGCGCCGCCCATCTCCGGAGGGCGGCATCGGGCCGCAGCCTTCCTTACCGGTAAGGAAGGCCGACCGGCCCCTACCCTCCCCGCGGGGCAGAATGGGGTCATGGCGATCCACATCACCGACGACCCGGCGTCCGACGAGCTGCTGAGCGAGAGTCCGTTCGCGCTGCTGATCGGGATGATGCTGGATCAGCAGTATCCGATGGAGCACGCCTTCATGGGGCCGCAGAAGGTCGCGTCGCGGCTCGGCAGCTTCGACCCCGCCGAGATCGCCTCGGCCGACCCGGAGGAGTTCGCGAGGCTGTGCGCGACCACCCCTGCCATCCACCGCTTCCCCGGATCGATGTCGGCCCGGCTGCAGGAGATCGCCCGCATCGTCGTCGACCAGTACGACGGCGACGCCTCCCGGATCTGGAGCGAGGCCGAGGACGGGAAGGACCTGCTCAAGCGCGTGCAGGCGCTGCCCGGCTTCGGCGCCCAGAAGGCGAAGATCTTCGTCGCGCTGCTGGCCAAGCAGCTCGGCGTACGGCCGGAGGGGTGGGAGAAGGTCGCCGGCGACTACGCGCTGGAGGGTCACCGGTCGGTCGCCGACGTGGTCGACCCGGCCAGCCTGCAGAAGGTCCGCGACCACAAGAAGGCCATGAAGGCGAAGGCGGCGAAGGTCGCCGAGCAGACCTGAGGACACCCTGAGGTAGGGCTGAGGTTCGGGCCCTCACCACGCTCATGGCAGAATGAAGGAGCGCACTCTTGACGCCTGCGGGCCTGTGTGCGCCCTCAAGTCAGTCCGCCGCCCTCAGCAAAGCTCGTACCGAGAGGTGTTCGTGTCCTCAAAGCTTCTCCTCCCCGCCGTGCTGGAGCATCCAGCCATCCTGGCTCTCATCGAGGAGGCGCGCCCGACCGGCACCGTGACGCCCGAGCAGCTTCGGCAGGCGTTCACCGAGGCCGACGTCGCGCCCGCCCAGCTCAAGCCGCTGATGGCGCACCTCGCGCTGGCCGGCGTCTCGGTCGACATGCCCGTGGACAGCCGTGCCGTGGCCGCGACCAGCCGGACCGCCGCGAAGAAGGCCCCGGCCAAGAAGGCCGCCGCCGCGAAGGCGGCCGAGGCCAAGCCCGCCGCCAAGAAGGCCGCGCCGGCGAAGAGGGCCGCCGCGAAGAAGGCGCCCGCGAAGAAGGCGGCCGAGGCCGAGGTGGTCGGCGTCGAGGACGCCGCCGCGCCGGTGGTCGGCCCCGACGGCAAGAAGATCCTCCCCGACATCCCCGACGAGCAGTTCGAGGCGGACGTCAAGGCCGACCCGACCATCAAGGAGGACGAGAAGGAGGCGGAGAAGCAGAGCTTCGTCGTCTCTGCGGCCGACGACACCGACGAGCCCGAGCAGCAGGTCATGGTGGCCGGCGCGACGGCCGACCCGGTCAAGGACTACCTCAAGCAGATCGGCAAGGTCCCGCTGCTGAACGCCGAGCTCGAGGTCGAGCTCGCGACCCGCATCGAGGCGGGCCTGTTCGCCGACGAGAAGCTCGCCAAGGGCGGCCGGACCTCGGCGAAGGTCACCGAGGAGCTCGAGTGGATCGCCGACGACGGCCGGCGCGCCAAGAACCACCTCCTCGAGGCCAACCTCCGCCTCGTCGTCTCGCTCGCGAAGCGCTACACCGGCCGCGGCATGCTGTTCCTGGACCTGATCCAGGAGGGCAACCTCGGCCTCATCCGCGCGGTGGAGAAGTTCGACTACACCAAGGGCTACAAGTTCTCGACGTACGCCACGTGGTGGATCCGCCAGGCCATCACCCGCGCGATGGCCGACCAGGCCCGCACCATCCGCATCCCGGTGCACATGGTCGAGGTCATCAACAAGCTCGCCCGCGTCCAGCGCCAGATGCTGCAGGACCTCGGTCGCGAGCCCACCCCGGAGGAGCTCGCCAAGGAGCTCGACATGACCCCGGAGAAGGTCGTCGAGGTCCAGAAGTACGGTCGCGAGCCGATCTCGCTGCACACCCCGCTGGGTGAGGACGGCGACTCGGAGTTCGGCGACCTGATCGAGGACTCCGAGGCCATCGTGCCCGCGGACGCCGTGAGCTTCACCCTGCTCCAGGAGCAGCTCCACGCCGTCCTCGACACGCTCTCCGAGCGCGAGGCGGGCGTGGTCTCCATGCGGTTCGGCCTGACCGACGGCCAGCCGAAGACCTTGGACGAGATCGGCAAGGTGTACGGCGTCACCCGCGAGCGCATCCGCCAGATCGAGTCCAAGACGATGAGCAAGCTGCGCCACCCCTCGCGCAGCCAGGTCCTCCGCGACTACCTCGACTGAGTCGTCCCAGGACCTAGACCTACGACCGACGCCCGGCCCCGCTGTGGGGCCGGGCCTCGGCGTGTCCTAGCCGCAGACGTACGGCGTGGTGCTCGTCGTACCGTCCTTCAACGTGACGGTGGCCTGAGCGCACAGCGTGTACGACGTCTCGGGCGGCACCGTGATCAGCGAGGAGTCGGAGACCGTCGCCGCGTTGGCCGACGTGCTCAACGTAGCGACCGCCTGAGACCGGTCGCTGACGCCGCCGGGCATCAGATAGCACTGGACCGCCGTGTAGCGGTTGTTGAGGTAGCCGGCCAGCTGGTGCGGCGACGCGTAGAGCGAGAGCTTGCCGCTCACCGTCGACGGGTGGACCTTGTTGACCTGGAAGTGGCAGTGACTGATCACGTCGTCGTTCGACGCCGTGACCGTCTTGTCGGAGGGCAGCTGCAGCGCCGCGTGGGACGGTGCGGCGACGGTCGTGACGGCCGCGACCGCGGTCAGCACGCCGAACGACGCGGAGAGGCGGTGCCCTCTGCGTGGGCGGTTCAATCGATGACGAGCCATGAGGTGCTCCTTGTTCGATGGGACTCCCTCCCTCCTGGCAGGTTAGGGACCGCGACGTGCCCGTGCCAACGCACGTATCAGCAGTCGTACGCCGTGCCGAGATGCCAAGTCGTTGAGGGGTGCAAATTGATCAGGTGGGTACCGCCGCGTCATGGCTGACTCGGCAGCGGCGCCCGGGGGCGTTCGCGAACCCCTGACCAAGGACCAGCGCAACTCGTTCGCCGCGGCGTACCTCGGGTGGACGATGGATGCGTTCGACTACTTCCTCGTCGTCCTCATCTACGCCGACATCGCGGCCGACTTCGGTGTCTCGCTCGAGCGGATGGCGTTCATCACCACGATGACGCTGATCATGCGCCCGGTCGGCGCGTTCATCTTCGGGTGGTGGGCCGACCGGGTCGGCCGCCGGATCCCGCTGATGGTCGACGTCGCCTTCTACAGCGTGGTCGGCTTCCTGTGCGCCTTCGCGCCGAACTTCACCGTGCTGGTGCTCCTGCGGATGCTCTACGGCCTGGGGATGGGCGGTGAGTGGGGGCTCGGCGCCGCGCTGGCGATGGAGAAGATCCCGGCCAAGCGCCGCGGCTTCTTCTCCGGGGTCCTGCAGGGCGGCTACTCGATGGGCTACCTGCTCGCCGCGCTCGCCTTCCTGGTGATCAACACGTGGTGGGGCCTGAACTGGCGCTGGATGTTCGCTCTCTCGATCATCCCCGCGCTGATCACGCTGGTGATCCGCTCGCGGGTGGAGGAGTCCGAGGTGTGGCGCGCCGCCAACCAGCGGGTGCGCCAGACCAGCACCCGGGCCCGCGACATCTTCAAGAGCGGTGTGCTGTGGCGCCGGTTCGTCTTCCTGGTCCTGCTGATGACGGCCTTCAACTGGATGAGCCACGGCACCCAGGACGTCTTCCCGACGTTCCTGAAGTCCACCACCGACCACGGCATCGGCCTCGCCCCCGGGACGGCGACTTGGATCGCGGTCATCTACAACATCGGCGCGATCATCGGAGGCGTGACCGCGGGCGCCCTGTCCGAGCGGTACGGGCGCCGGGTGCTGATCATCGCGTGTGCAGTCATCGGCCTGCCGATCGTGCCGCTGTTCGCGTACTCCACCACGGTCGGCATGCTCGCGCTCGGGTCGTTCCTGATGCAGGTCATGGTGCAGGGCGCGTGGGGTGTCATCCCGGCCCATCTGACCGAGCTCTCGCCGGACGAGATCCGCGGCTTCTACCCGGGCGTGACCTACCAGCTGGGCAACTGCCTGGCCGCCTTCAACCTGCCCATCCAGGAGGCGCTCGCCGCCCACCACGGATATCCCTTCGCGCTCGCGGCCACCATCGTGCCGGTCTTCATCGCTGTCATCGTGCTGACCGCCATCGGACGGGAGCGGCGCGGCATCGCCTTCGGCTCCAGCGATGCGAGCCTCGTCGCGTCCGGGGCCCCTCCTGGCTGAGGCGCGGCTGAGCCTGGGCCGGGGCGGCTGGGCCTGCGCGAAGGGAGGCTGTCGCCGTCGGGGGCTGTGGGCCGGGTGGCCCACCGGCATCGCCGGCCCGGCCGTCCGCGTGGGCGGAAGCGTCGGATTCAGCGCGACCGGGTCGAGGACCTCGTGGCGGGCCATGACTATCCGTTCGAGGAGCTCGGCGACCTGTTCGCCGACGGCGTCCTCCTCATCCGGCTGCCACGGGGCCGTCGCGTGGACGCGACCAGGGGTTGGCCGGAGGCGGCCGAGATTCTGCGCGGACCACACCTGCGCGGGACCTGGCAGCGGCGCGCCGCGAACGAGGCTCCGGCGGCTCCTCAGCCCGCGGCGACCAGGACGATCGTCCCGGCGCAGAGGAGCAGCCCGAGGGACTGGGGGAGTGAGATGTGCTCGCGCAGCACCGCCACGGCGAGCAGGACCGTCACGGCAGGGTAGAGCGAGGTCAGGACCGAGCTGACCGACAGCAGCGACATCTGCGCGGCCAGCAGGAACGCCAGCTGCGCGAGAGCCGCCAGCACGCCGGCGGCGACTCCCCACAGCTCGCCTCCGCCGCTCGGCAGCCAGCGCTGCCCCGTCATCACGGCCAGGACGGCCACCGTCGTCGTGGCCAGCGCCTCGCACGCGACGAAGGGTGCGAGACCGGCATGTCCGGGAACCTGGCCGAGGGCGACGAAGAGCAGCCCGAAGCCGGCGCCCGCCAGGAGGCCGTCGCGCAGCGCGGCGCCGTCGTGGGCGGTGCGCGTCTCCTCTCCGGAGGATGCCGCCAGCCAGATCCCGGGGAGCGCCAGCGCGATGCCGAGCCAGACCAGCGGGCTGGGGCGCTCGCCGACCGCCACCCCGACCACCACCGGCAGAGCGGCGGACGCGACGGCCGAGACCGGCCCGACGAGGGCCATCCGGCCCGCTGCCATGCCGCGGTAGAGCATCGCGCCGCCGAAGCCGCTGCCCACACCGGCCAGCGCACCCCAGGCGAGGTCACCGCCGGAGGCGTGACCGGCGAACAGGGGCATCATCGCGGCGCCGACCACGAGCGCCGAGAGCGCGCCGACGAAGGCCACCGCCCAGGGCGTCGTACGACGCGAGGCGAGCCCTCCGACGAAGTCGGAGAGCCCGTACGCCGCGGCGGCGGCCAGCGTGAGGAGGACTCCCATGAGAACGACAGGAGCCCCGGGCCGACGACCCGGGGCTCCTGATCACGTCTGGATCAGTCGGCGACCGGCTCCGGCTTGTCGCTCAGCTTGTGGGTCTCGTCCTGCACGCTGGTGGCGATCTCCTTGAGGGCGTCGCCGTGCTCGCGGGCGTGGTGGCCACAGAAGAGCAGCTCGCCGCCGGAGGCGAGCTCGACACGAAGGTAGGCCTGAGCACCGCACCGGTCGCAACGGTCCTCGGCGGTCAGCGGGGCGGGGGCAACTGCAGTTGTCACGTCGGCCTCTCTCTCTTCGTCTCCCAGCCACAATCGGCATGGTGTCGGGATAAACGTAGCCACTTGACCAAAGATTCCCCGACGGATGTGCATCCAATCACGCCGATCCGACGGAGGTCGTCGATCTGCCACATCGTGACCCGGCCCTGGCCCGTGTCCCTGCACCGGCGCGCGGCGTGTCGCCGGTAGATTCGGGTACTCACGAGGAGGGTTCGATCATCGCCGACAACACCTACAACGCTGCGCACCTGCTGGTCCTGGAAGGCCTGGAGGCCGTCCGGAAGCGCCCGGGCATGTACATCGGGTCCACCGACACCCGCGGCCTCATGCACTGCGTCTGGGAGATCATCGACAACGGCGTGGACGAGGCACTCGGCGGCCACGCAGCCAAGGTCGAGGTGACGCTGCACGGCGACGGCTCCGTCGAGGTGTACGACGACGGGCGCGGCATCCCGACCGACAAGGAGCCCAAGAGCGGCCTGCCGGGCGTGGAGCTGGTCGCGACCAAGCTGCACGCCGGAGGCAAGTTCGGCGGTGGCTCCTACAACGCCACCGGCGGCCTGCACGGCGTCGGCCTCTCGGTCGTCAACGCCCTCTCGAGCCGGATGGACATCGACGTCGACCGCTCGCCCGCAGCGCGCGGGATGAGCTTCCAGCGCGGCGTCCCGGGCGTGTTCGACGGCGACGGCCCGACCGCGAGGTTCACCCCCGAGTCCGGACTCACCCGCAAGGGCGGCCGGGTGGCCAAGACGCGCTCGGGCACTCGCATCCGCTTCTGGCCCGACCGCCAGATCTTCACCAAGGACGCCGGCTTCGTGCTCGACGGCCTGGTCGGGCGTGCTCGGCAGACCTCCTTCATCGTCCCCGGGCTGGAGCTGGTCATCCGCGACCAGCGGGCCAAGGACAAGACCGAGTGGACCGAGGAGAGCTTCCGTCACGACGGCGGCATCGCGGAGTTCTGCGACTACCTCGCCGAGGACGAGCCGGTCACCGACGTGCTCCGGCTGCAGGGCAAGGACACCTTCACCGAGACCGTGCCGCTGCTCGACGACCAGGGCCACATGACCCCGCAGGACGTCGAGCGCGAGCTCAGCGTGGACGTGGCGGTCCGGTGGGGCACCGGGTACGAGACCACGATGCGCTCGTTCGTCAACGTGATCGCCACGCCCAAGGGCGGCACCCACGTCGCCGGCTACGAGGCGGCGCTGACCAAGACCTTCAACGACGCCATGCGGGCCTCGAAGGCGCTCAAGGTCAACGACGACGACGTCGTCAAGGACGACATCCTCGAGGGCATGACGGCGGTCGTCACCGTGCGTCTCGCGGAGCCCCAGTTCGAGGGACAGACCAAGGAGATCCTCGGCACGCCCGCCGCACGGACCGTCGTACGCAAGGTGGTGGCGGCGCAGCTGAAGGAGTTCCTGACCTCCACCAAGCGGGCCGAGAAGGCGCAGGCCAAGCTGCTCATGGAGAAGGTCGCGGGGGCGGCCAAGACCCGGGTGGCGGCGCGCCAGCACAAGGAGACCCAGCGTCGCAAGAACGCCCTGGAGTCCTCGTCGCTGCCCGCCAAGCTCAACGACTGCCGCTCCGGCGACAACGAGCGCACCGAGCTGTTCATCGTCGAGGGCGACTCCGCGCTCGGCACGGCCAAGTTCGCCCGCAACTCCGAGTTCCAGGCGCTGCTGCCGATCCGCGGCAAGATCCTCAACGTGCAGAAGGCCTCGGTCGGCGACGTGCTCAAGAACGCCGAGTGCTCCTCGATCATCCAGGTCGTCGGTGCCGGCTCCGGCCGCACCTTCGACCTCGACGCCCGCCGCTACGGCCGGGTCATCTTCATGGCCGATGCCGACTCCGACGGTGCGCACATCCGCACCCTGCTGGCGACGTTGTTCTTCAAGTACATGCCCGACCTCGTGCTCGACGGCCGCGTCTACACCGCCGTGCCGCCGCTGCACCGGATCGAGATCTCCAACCCCAAGAAGGGGCAGGACAAGTACATCTACACCTACTCCGACGACGAGCTGCAGCGGAAGCTCGCCGAGCTGCGCAAGCGCAACGTCCGGTGGAAGGAGCCGGTCCAGCGCTACAAGGGCCTCGGCGAGATGGACGCGGAGCAGCTGCGTGAGACGACGATGGACCCCCGTCGTCGTACCCTCCGGCGGCTGACGGTCGACGACGCCGCTGCCGCGTCGGAGGTCTTCGAGCTGCTGATGGGCTCCGACGTCGCACCCCGCAAGGAGTTCCTGGTCCAGGGCGCCTACGAGGTCGACATGGAGACCATCGACGCCTGATGGCGGGGATCGCGGACCGCGCGGCGGTCGTCAAGGCCCTCAAGGCGCGCGGTGCGAAGGCGCGGCGCGGCCACCTGCGCATCCCGGTCGGCGACCTCTTCTGGTACGTCGACCCACGGCTCGACGGCGTCGGCAGCCGCGCCCGGGTGGTGCTCGAGGTGGGCTGCTGGACGCCGCAGCTGCCGCCGGAGCCCGATGGCGGCGCCGTCGACTGCCCGCTGCTCCTCGACGTGCCGATCGCCGACATCGAGACGGACGTCGCCGCGCTCGTCGACCGGACCAGCGGGATCGGCGACCTGGCCGCGCTGGCCGCTCGGCTCGACGAGCTTCCCGGCGCCCTGGTGGATCAGGCGCTGCGCGACCTGCTCTGAGCAGCTGTGGGTGTGTCAGCGAGGGCCATAGGCCTCGCTGACACACCCACAGCGCGTCAGGCCTTCTGGTCGAGCAGGCCGGAGTCGACGTCGTAGATGAAGCCGCCGACCTTGACGGTGTCGGGGATGAGCGGGTGCGCCTTGACGCGCTGGACGTCGGTGGCGAGGTGCTCCTCCTGGCCGTCGGTGACGGGGAGGGTCAGCCAGGAGGTGTCCTGGCCGGTGGAGGCGTCGAGCTTCTCGCGCAGCACCGTCTCGGGGTTGCTCGCGACGGCGCAGCGGGTGTGGGGGACGACCATGATCCGGTTGACGTTCAGCATGTGCACCGAGATGACCAGCGCGTCGAGGGTGAGGTCGTCGACGCGGCCTCCGGGGTTGCGCAGGATCTTGGCGTCGCCGGGCTCGAGCCCGAGCATGCCGAGCGGGTCGATCCGGGAGTCCATGCAGGTCACCACGGCCACGCCGGCCTTGGCGATCCCGTCGAACCCACCGAGCTGGAAGTCGTCGGCGAAGGAGCGGTTGGCGGCGAGGATGTCGTCGAAGTCGGCCATGGCCGAAGGGTAGCGGGGCCGGGCCGGAGCCCGATCAGCCCACCGACCGCAGCGTCTCGCCGAGGTCGACGCTCCGGGTGCCGGCGTCGCGGAGGACGCCCAGCGCCACGACCGCGGCGAGACCGGCCGCCACCGCCGCCCCCGCGAAGACGGAGTGCTCCTGGAGGATCGCCAGGTGGTCGAGGCTCCAGTGCGGGTGGGTGTTGCGGGCGGCGTACAGGCGGCGGAGCCCGATGGTGGTGAGGACCGAGATGCCGACGAGCATGCCGACCATGCGGGCGACCACCACCAGGGACGACGCCAGGCCGTGGTTGCTCCGGTCGGTGCTGCCGAGCATCGCCGCGTTGACCGGCGCCAGCGCGGCGCCGAAGCCGAGGCCGCCGAGGAGCAGCGGCAGCGTCGCCCACCACTGACCGAGCGTGTGCGGGCCCCAGAAGGTCATCGACGCGAAGCCGAGGCCGGCGCAGGCCAGCCCTGCGAAGGCGATGGTGGCCGCTCCGAACGCGCGCAGCAGCCAGCCCCCGAGCACCGCCCCGATCGGTACGGCGACGAGGAACCGCAGCAGCACGAGGGCCGCCTCGAGCTGCGAGTCGGGGTAGATCGTCGTCCGCGCGAAGAGCGGGATGTCGACCAGGGCCGCGATGAGCGCGAAGCCGACCAGGAAGCTGACCAGGACCGCTCCCCACGCCGGCCTCGCCCGCAGCAGGCCGCGTGGGATGACGGGTGTGGAGGCGGTGTGCAGGTGCAGCACCAGGAGCACGACGGCCACGACGGCGCCGGCGAGGTACCACCAGCCCTGCGGGGCGAACACCGCGATCTGGGGGTAGGCCGTCGCGAACGCCAGCACCACACCGGCCAGCGCGAGCGCCAGCAGGGCGGCGCCGCGCAGGTCGGCGGCCACCAGCGAGCGGACCCAGCCACGCAGGTCGACGAGCGGGTGCCGCCACAGCGAGCACCACATCACCAGCACGACCGCCGCGCCGATCGTCGTCGCTCCCACGGGGGTCATCCAGCGGCTGCCGCCGGTGAGGAGCGGGATGAACATCTGACCCCAGGTCAGGTCGCGCTTGACCTGGTCGGGCTGCACGAAGGTCAGCACGCCCGCGACGACCATCACCGCGAGCGCCAGCGCGCCGATCACGTCGGGGAAGTGGCGGGGTCTCGAGACGGTCGCTGCGCGACCTCCTCGACCAGCGGCGTCCGCGGCCGTCTCGAGACCTGTGAGACCCACGAGGCGGACGATCGCCGCGAGGACGAGACCGACGAGCAGGTTGATCACGAAGATCGCGGGCCAGGTGGCCATCGCGAGCACGATCGCGCCGTACAGGGGCCCCAGGACGCTGCCGATCTCCTGCACCGCCGAGACGACGCCGAGCGGTAGGCCGCGGCGGTCGGCCGGGTAGAGCAGGCCCACGATCGCCATCGTCGCGGGCACCAGACCGCCACCGCCGACGCCCTGGAGGAAGCGTCCGATCACCATCGAGGTCAGGTCGACCGAGACCGACGTGAGCAGTGAGCCGAACGAGAAGACGACCAGGGAGCCGATGAGCACGGGCACCGGACCGCGGAGGTCGGCGATGCGTCCGATCAGCGGCAGGATCGCGACGTACCCGAGGAGGAAGCCGGACACGATCGGGGCCGCCCGCTGAAGCTGCTCCACCGACAGCCCGACCCCGGCCATCATGTCCGGCAGCGCCAGGACCACGACGTAGGTGTCGATCGCGGCGAAGGCGACCGCGACCGCGGCGACCGTCAGCAGCAGGCGGTGACGCCCGGCCCCGGCCACCTCGCTCACTTGGGCGCCTTGATGTCCTTGGTCACGTCGTACTTGGTGATGTCGATGGTGTAGGTGATCGAGGAGGCGCCGGGGAAGAACGAGCCGGTCAGCTTGGCGCTGCGCAGCGAGCCGTCGGAGGCGATCGCGAACGTCACGCCGAACGAGTCGCCCTTGGCGCAGGGCAGGATCTGCCGGATCGCGTCGCCGGACTCCTTGCCGGAGTAGGGCGTGGTCACGACGGAGGCGTCGTTGGTGTCGCGCTCGGCGCTGCCCGCTGTCAGGCCGGTGGCCGAGGTGAGCAGGTCGGAGACGCCCGAGTCGGGGTTCAGGAGCGTCGCCGGGTCCGGCGCGCAGAGCTGCTTGGGCTGGTAGTTGTCGGTCCAACCCAGGATCGGCGCGTCCACCCAGAGCGTGCCACCGGCGGAGATCACGTGGATGTCGCTGGCTTGGATCCCGCTGATGCGACCCGAGATCTTGCCGTCGAACGCCGGCGGCTTGGCCACGATCGTGCCCTCGGCCGACTTGAGGTAGTCGCTGCCCGGGTCGCCGGAGGCGCTCAGCGCGATCTCGACGCCGCTGGTCGAGTCGAGCTTCTTCTTCGCGGCCGCCATGACCGAGGACGGCGCCTTGCCCGAGGTCGTCGAGCCGGAGCTTCCGCAGCCCGCGAGGACGAGGGCGGCGACGGCGAGCGGCACGAGGGCGACGCGTTTCATGGCGGTCACCCTTCCACACCCGTGGTGACGTCGGGAGCGGCAGCGGAGGCGTCGCCGGCGATCCCGGCCGAGAGCGGTCCGGCGCAGGCGGCGATCGGCTGAGCGACAGGTACGCCGGAGCCGTCGCGGCGCCCGTTCGCCTCCGGCAGGTCGATGGGTACGCCGCTGGCGGCGGCCGCCCGCGCGGGAGCCGGACCGGCCCACGCGAAGACGAGCGCGTCCTCGCCCTTGAGGAAGCGGTGGCAGCGCACGCCGCCGGTGGCGCGCCCCTTCGCGGGGTACTCCCAGAAGTCGGTCACCTTGACCGCGCCCGGCTCGGTGCCGGGCAGCGCGGTGGACGAGCCGGAGGCGGTCACCAGCACCACGCCGTCGGGCGCGTTGAGGTCGAGGCTGCCGAACCACACCACGCGTTGGCCGTCGGTCACGCGCACGCCCGCCATGCCGCCGCCCGCGCGGCCCTGGGGCCGGATGCCCGATGCCGAGAAGTGCAGCAGCTGGGCGTCGGAGGTCACGAAGCAGAGCTCCTCCTCGCCGGTGCGCAGCTGGACCGCGCCGACGACCTCGTCGCCGTCCTTGAGGCCGATGACGTCCCACTCGTCGCGGTTGAGGACCTCGGGGTTGACCCGCTTGACGACGCCCTGGCGGGTGCCGAGCGCGAGCCCGGGGCCCTCGGTGGTCAGCGCGCAGAGCGCGAGGGCCCGCTCGCCAGTCTCCAGCGCGAGGACCTCGGTCAGCGGCAGCCCGCCCTGGAGGTTCGGCTCGTTGGCCGAGCCCGGGATGGACGGCAGGTCGAGCACCCCGAGCCGCAGCAGCCGGCCCGCCGAGGTGATCACGCCGATCTCGCCCCGGACGGTGGTGCGGACCGCGGACACGATCACGTCGTGGTTGGCGCGGCCGCCGCCCGAGCCGACCTCCTCGGTCGACCTCGTGCGGGCGAGCAGGCCGGAGGACGACATCAGCGCGAAGCAGGGGTCGTCGGCGACCTCGAGCGGCGTCGACGCGGCGGTCACCGCGGCCGACCCGGCCGACTCCAGCAGGACGGTACGACGAGGGTTGCCGAACGTCTTCGCGATGTCGGCCAGCTCGCCGGAGACGACCTTCTTGAGCAGGTCCTCGTCGGCGAGGATCGCGTCGAGCTCCTCGATCTCTCGGCGCAGCGTCTCCTGCTCCTTCTCGAGCTCGATGCGGCTGAACCTGGTCAGCCGGCGCAGCTGCATCTCGAGGATGTACTCCGCCTGCGGCTGGCTCAGGTCGAAGACGCTCATCAGCCGCTCGCGCGCGGCACCCGAGTCGTCGCTGGTGCGGATGACCTGGATGACCTCGTCGATGTCGAGCAGCGCGATCAGCAGGCCGTCGACGAGGTGCAGCCGCTCGGCCTTCTTGTTGCGGCGGAACTGGCTGCGTCGTCGTACGACGTCGTAGCGGTGCTCCAGGAAGACCGTCAGCAGCTCGCGGAGGCCGAGGGTGCGTGGCTGGCCGTCGACCAGGGCGACGTTGTTGATGCCGAAGGAGTCCTCCATCGGCGTGTGCTTGTAGAGCTGCTCGAGGATCGCCTCGGGCACGAAGCCGTTCTTGACCTCGATGACCAGCCGCAGGCCGTGGTCGGCGTCGGTGAGGTCCTTGATGTCGGAGATGCCCTGCAGCTTCTTGGCCTGCACCAGCGTCTTGATCCGCTCGACGACCTTCTCGGTGCCGACGCCGTACGGGAGCTCGGTGACGACGATGCCCTTGCGGCGGCCGAAGGTCTCGATGCGGGCGGTCGCGCGCATCTTGAAGGTGCCGCGGCCGGTCTCGTAGGCGTCGCGGATCCCGTCGAGGCCCACGATCTTGCCGCCGGTCGGCAGGTCGGGGCCCGGGACGAACCGCATCAGGCCCTCGGTGGTGGTGTTCGGGTGCTGGATGAGGTGGCGCAGCGCCTGCACCACCTCGACCAGGTTGTGCGGCGCCATGTTGGTGGCCATGCCGACCGCGATGCCGGTCGTGCCGTTGACGACCAGGTTGGGGATCGCCGCAGGGAGCACGGTCGGCTCGTACTCGCGACCGTCGTAGTTGGGCTTGAAGTCGACGGTGTCCTCGTCGATCGACTCGGTCATCGCCATCGCCGGTGGCGCCATCCGGCACTCGGTGTAGCGCATGGCGGCGGGGGAGTCGTCGGGCGAGCCGAAGTTGCCGTGCCCGTCGACGAACGGCAGCCGCAGCGACCACGACTGGGCGGTGCGGACCAGGGCGTCGTAGATCGCGCTGTCGCCGTGGGGGTGCAGCCGGCCCATGACCTCGCCGACCACGCGGGCCGACTTCACGTGCCCGCGGTCGGGCCGCAGATTCATGTCGTTCATCGTGAACAGGATCCGGCGCTGTACCGGCTTGAGGCCGTCGCGCGCGTCCGGGATGGCCCGGGAGTAGATGACGGAGTAGGCGTACTCCAGGTAGGAGGCGCGCATCTCGTCGCCCATGCTGATGTCGAGGATGTGCTCCTCGTAGTCCTCGGGCTCCTGCTTCGTCGTACGCCGTGCCATGGCGGGCATTCTCCCCGGACGTACCGACGGCCGAGCGTGCGGCACGCCCAATCGTGGCCTGAACCCGCGGAATCCGGCACGTGATTCCGGGTTCAGGGCCACGTTCACCCCCAGCGGATAGATTTCTCATCGTGAGCTCCGAGGACGCGACCCCGACCGAGGAGATAGCCGCGCCCCCGGAGCACTGGGAGGGCGACGTCCTCCTGCGCGACGGCAGCACCGCGCACATCCGGCCGATGCGCGCCGACGACGAGCACCTGCTCGTCGACTTCTACTCCCGGGTCTCGGACCGGTCGAAGTACTACCGCTTCTTCTCGCCGATGCCGACCCTCTCCGAGCGCGACGTACGACGCTTCACCCACGTCGACCACCAGAAGCGGGTCGCGCTGGTGCTGATGCTCCAGGGCCGGATGATCGCCGTGGGCCGCTACGACGTGCTCGACAACGGCACCGAGGCCGAGGTCGCCTTCCTGGTCGAGGACCGACACCAGGGCCGCGGCATCGCCCAGCTGCTGCTCGAGCACCTCGCCCAGGCCGGGCGCGAGCGCGGCGTGGAGAAGTTCGTCGCCGAGGTGCTGCCCGACAACCACCGGATGATCCAGACCTTCCGCGACGCGGGCTACCGCGTCGCCAGCGGGTACGCCGACGGCGTCATCACGCTCGAGTTCCCGATCGACAACACCGACACCGCCATCGGTCTGATGCACGGTCGCGAGCACACCGCCGAGGCCGCGTCGATCCATCGCTTCTTCCACCCGCGCTCGGTCGCGATCATCGGCGCGAGCCGCCGCCAGGAGACCATCGGCCAGGTCCTGGTCCGCAACCTGGTGACCGCCGACTTCACCGGCAGGGTCTACGTCGTCAACCCGAGCGCGCGGGCGGTCTCGGGCATGCCGGCGTACAAGAGCGTCCAGGACATCCAGGACGACGTCGACGTCGCGATCGTCGCCGTACCGGCCGATGCGGTGACCGACGTGGTGCTCGACTGCGCGGCCAAGGGCGTGCACGGCCTGATCGTGATCTCCTCGGGCTTCGCCGAGGCGGGCGAGGAGGGCCGCAAGCGGCAGCGTCACCTGGCCGGGCTCTCCCGGTCCTACGGCCTGCGCCTGATCGGCCCCAACTGCCTCGGCATCATCAACACCGACCCGAGCGTCCAGGTCAACGCCTCGCTGTCCTCGGTGATGCCGGCGCGTGGTCGTGCGGGCTTCTTCTGCCAGTCCGGAGCGCTCGGCTCGGCGATCCTGGAGAAGGTCAAGAACCGCGGCCTCGGCATCTCGACGTTCGTCTCCGCCGGCAACCGCGCCGACGTCTCGGGCAACGACCTCCTGCAGTACTGGGAGGAGGACGAGTCGACCGAGGTCGTGATGATGTACCTCGAGTCCATCGGAAACCCACGCAAGTTCTCCCGCATCTCGCGCCGGGTCAGCAAGCGCAAGCCGATCGTCGCCGTGCGGTCGGGTCGCACCACCCAGGGCGTGCCGATGGGCCACGCCGTACGCCGGATCGGGGCGCCGCAGGCCGCGGTCGACGCGATGTTCCGCCAGGCCGGCGTGATCCAGGTCGACACCCTCGACGACATGTTCGACGTCGCCCAGCTGCTCGCGCACCAGCCCCTCCCGCGCGGCCGCCGGGTCGCGATCGTGGGCAACTCCGACGCGCTCGGCCTGCTGGCCGCCGACGCCGCCGCGGCGGTCGGGCTGGTCGTCAACCGTTCCGTCGCGCTCGGCCCGGACGCGACCGCCGAGGACTTCGAGGACGCCCTCGACGCCGCCATCGACGACCCCGACGTCGACTCGGTCGTGGCCGTCTACATCCCGCCGCTCGACATCTCCGGCGAGGAGGTCGCGAACGTGCTGGCGGCAGTGGGGGAGCAGTCGGACAAGCCGCTGGTCTCCTCGTTCCTCGGCGCCGAGGGCATCCCCGAGCTCCTGCGCGTCCCCGACGTGACCGGCTCGTCGGCCGGACGCGGGTCGGTGCCGTCGTACCCCGCGGTCGAGGCGGCCGTTCGCGCCCTCGCCCGCGTCGTCGAGTACGCCGTGTGGCTGCGCACCCCCGACGGCGAGCCGGTCGGGCCGACCGAGGTCGACTCACGGCGCGTGCGCAACGAGGTCCAGCGGATCCTGACCGCCGCGGGTTCCGAGGAGGCGACCCACGGCATCGAGCTCGCTCCCGACCAGGTCACGTGGCTGCTGGGCTCCTACGGCATCGACGTCTGGCCGGTCGTGCCGGTCGCGAGCCTGGCCGAGGCCGAGTCGGCCGCCGCCGACATGGACTGGGACGTCGTGCTCAAGGCGACCCAGGCGTCGCTGCGCGAGCGGCCCGACCAGCGCCACGTCTACCGCAACATCACCTCCGCCGGGGAGATGGAGGACGCCTGGTCGACGCTCAACCGGGTGGTCGCCAGCCCGGAGGAGGCGGGGTTCGTCATCCAGCGCACCGCGCCGTCCGGCGTACCTCTGGCGATCCGGTCGTTCGAGGACCCGCTGTTCGGCCCGGTCGTCTCCTTCGGGGTCGGCGGACCGGTCATCGAGCTGCTCGGCGACTGGTCCTACCGCATCCCCCCGCTCGACGAGCGCTCCGCCGCGGCGATGGTGCGCGAGGTCAAGAGCGCGCCCCTGCTGTTCGGCTACCGCGGCGCCGAGCCGGTCGACATCGAGGCGGTCGAGGATCTCCTCGCGAAGGTCGCCGAGCTGCAGAACGACCTGCCCGAGGTCTCCTCGCTGGAGCTGTCGCTGGTGCTCGCCGGACCCGAGTCCGCGGCCGTGCTCACCGCGCGCGTCCGGATCGCCCGGGTGAAGGACCCGCGCCCCGACTCGAACGTCCGCCGGCTGCCCGACCTGCTGACCACCATCCCCGAGTGAGCGGGGCGGACGCCCGTGCGAGGATGCCCGCATGGCCAAGTCCGCCCAGCCGGTGACCGAGGACCGCGACCGCGCTCCTGAGCTGCAGTCGGCGATCGTGCGCACCGGCTACTACCCCGAGGTCGTCGCCGACGCGGTCGGCGACGCGGTGGGCGGGGAGCCGGTGGTGTCGTTCTTCGTGCACCACGAGCCGACCTTCGAGCGCGACGAGGTACGCCGGCACCAGTCGGTCATCGTGCTGACCCCCTCGCGGCTGATCCTGTGCCACACCGACGAGCACGCCGGCGACGACCTGCTGCCCGAGCCCTACACCTCTACCTCGACCGAGGCCGTCGCCCTGTCGTCGGTGACGTCGGTGGTCGTCACGCGGATGGTCACCAACCCGACCAAGGGCCCGTCGCCCGCCGCCGAGGCCGTCATGACGATCGGCTGGGGCGGCGTCAGTCGCGTCGACCTCGAGCCGGCCGGCTGCAACGACCCCGAGTGCGAGGCCGACCACGGCTACACGGGCGTGCTCGCCTCCGACGACTTCACCCTGCGGGTCTCCGCCGCGGCCGACGGCCGGGACGCCGTCGGCGGGCTGCTCGGCTTCGCCTCCCAGCTCTCGGCCCGGACGCGGGGCCGCTGAGTGGCATCAGCGGACTTCTGCGAGCCGGCGTACGGCGACCGGTCGCTCAGCGACGTGGTGCCGTCCGTCGCGGCGGCCCTCGGCAGCCCGATCGGCGGGCCGCTGGGCGAGGTGCCGACGGGGCTGCACCTGCCCGAGGCCCCGTCGTACGTCGTGTTCCTGATCGACGGGCTGGGCGCCGACCTGCTGCGTCGCTACTCCTACAGCGCGCCGTACCTCTCGTCGCTGATGGACGACATGCCCCTCGCGACCGCGAGCGTGCCGTCGACGACCTCGACGTCGCTGACCTCGCTCGGCACCGGGCTCGTGCCCGGCGCGCACGGTCTGGTCGGCTTCACCACGCGGGTGCCCGGCACCGACGAGCTGCTCAACGCGCTGCACTGGGACGTCCCCGACCTCGACCCGCTCGAGTGGCAGCCGCACCAGACGGCGTTCGGCGCGCTGCAGGCCGCCGGGGTGCGGGCGAGCGTGGTGAACAAGCGCGAGTTCGAGGGGTCGGGTCTCACCGTCGCGGCCCAGCGCGGCTCGACGTACGTCGGCGTCGACCGGGTCGGCGAGCGGATCGCCGCCGTGCTGGCCGCGTCGTCGGCGACGCCGTCGATGACCTACGTCTACGACTCCGACCTCGACTGGACCGGCCACCGGTGGGGCGTCGCGTCTCCCCAGTGGCTGCAGCAGCTGGCGATGATCGACCACGAGGCCGAGCAGCTGCGCGAGGCGCTGCCGGCCGACCGACGACTGCTGGTGATCGCCGACCACGGCATGGTCGACGTACCCGCCGAGGCGCGGGTGGACGTCGCCACCGACGACGACCTCCGCAGCGGCGTCGGGCTGGTCGGGGGAGAGGCGCGCTTCCGCCACCTTTACTGCCACGGAGGTGCGGTGCCCGACGTCGTCGCCACCTGGACCGAGGTCCTCGGCGACCGCGCCACCGTCCTCACCCGCGCCGACGCGATCGGCCGCGGCTGGTTCGGCGCCGTCGACCCGAGCGTCCTGCCGCGCATCGGCGACGTCGTCGTCGCCTGCCACGGCGATTTCGCGGTGCTCTCCACCGATGCCTTCCCCTACGAGCGGCGCCTCGTCGGCATGCACGGCTCGCTGACCCGGGCCGAGATGCTCATCCCGATCCTGGTCGACTGAGCCGGCACCGCCCGGTCAGCCGAAGGGCAGCGGATCGGGGCTGAGGGAGACCGCGCGGGCGCGGGCGGCGGTCATCTGGCGGCGGTGGTGCATCCGGCAGAGGACCTCGTAGCTCACCACGCCGGGGGAGCGACCGTCGTCGAGCGCCTCCTCGGTGTCGCCGACGACGATGACCTCGCCCTCGGTGATCATCACGCCGTCCTCGATGCGGGCCTGGTGGGTGGCGCGCCTCCCGCACCAGCAGAGCGCCTCGACCTGCAGGACCTGGGTGGAGTCGGCGAGCTCGACCAGGCGCGCGGAGCCCTCGAAGAGGCGGGTGCGGAAGTCGGTGAGGATGCCGAAGCAGAAGACGTCGATCTGCAGCTCGTCGACGATCTTGGCCAGCGCGTCGACCTGGGTCGCGGTGTAGAACTGCGCCTCGTCGCAGATCAGGTAGTCGATCCGTCCACCGGCGGTGAGCGCGTCGACGACGTAGCGCCAGAAGTCGAAGCCGCGGTCGACCTCGATCGCGGCGTGCGTCAGCCCGAGGCGCGAGGAGACCCGCGCCTCGCCGGCCCGGTCGTGGGCGGTGAAGATCCGCCCCTGCCGACCGCGGGCGGCGTGGTTGTGGTTGGTCTGGAGGGCGAGCGTGGACTTGCCCGAGTCCATCGAGCCAGTGAAGAACCGCAACTCCGCCACGACCGAGCATCCTTCCACGCGCCACCAGCGGCGCGGGTCAGGGATCATCGAGCGGTTGGCGCCCGCGGTGCGCGCACCTCGCGCACGCCGACCGCCCCAGCAGCTCCGACACGTCCGATTAGCATCGGGACATGGCGCACCCACTGCTCGGGCCGAGTGACCTGCCCTACCGACTTCCCCGTTTCGCGGACTTCACCGACGACGCCTACGCGCCGGCGATCGAGGAGGCGATGGCGTCCCAGCGCGCGGCGGTCGACGCGATCGTGGCAGACCCCGCGCCGCCGACGTTCGTGAACACGCTGGAGCCGCTGGAGACGAGCGGCCTGGCGCTGGAACGGGTGCTGAGCGTCTTCTTCAACAAGGCGTCGGCCGACACCGACGACGTCGTCGACGCGCTGCAGGTCGGTCTCGCGCCGCGCCTGGCCGCGCACGAGGACGCGATCACGCTCGACTCGGCCCTGTTCGCGCGCATCCGCGCGGTGGCCGAGGAGGACGGCCTCGACGCGGAGCAGCGGTACCTCGTCGACCGGCGCCTCGCCGAGATGACCCTCGCCGGCGCCGGCCTGGCCGAGGACGACAAGGCGCGGCTCAAGCAGATCAACGAGCAGCTCTCGGCCGGCTCGACGGCGTTCCAGATCGCGCTCAAGACCGACAGCAACGACCTCGCCGTCCACGTGCAGAGCGCGGACGAGCTGGACGGCCTCACCGCCGGCGAGGTCTCGGCCGCGCGGGAGGCCGCCCGCGCGCGCGGGCTCGACGGCTACCTCCTCACCCTCGTCCTGCCGACCTCGCACCCCCACCTCGCGTCGTTGACCGACCGCGACCTCCGCCGCCGCCTGCACGACGCCCAGCGGGCGCGCGGCAGCCGCGGCAACGAGCACGACACCCGGCAGGTCTACCTCGACGTCGTACGGCTGCGGGCGGAGCGGGCGCGCCTGCTCGGCTTCCGCGACCACGCGTCGGTCGTGACCGCCGACAACACCGCCAAGACGCCCGAGGCGGTGCGCGAGATGCTCGCCCGGCTCGCGCCGGCGGCCGCACGCAACGCCCGCCTCGAGCACCAGCAGCTCTCGGCCAAGGCCGGCTTCAGGGTCGAGGCGTGGGACTGGCCGTTCTACGCCGCGCAGGTCCGCGCCGAGGAGTACGACGTCGACCTGGCCGCCCTGCGTCCCTGGTTCGAGGCGGAGCGGGTCCTGCGCGAGGGCGTCTTCCGCGCGGCGACGCTGCTGTTCGGGATCACCTTCACCGAGCGCCCCGACCTCGACGGCTACCACCCCGACGTGCGCGTCTTCGAGGTGAAGGAGGAGGACGGCACGCCGGTCGGCCTCTACCTGCTCGACCTCTACACCCGCGACTCCAAGCGCGGCGGCGCCTGGATGAGCAGCTTCGTACGACGGGCGGCCCTGGTCGACGAGCCCACCGCGGTGGTCTTCAACAACCTCAACGTGCCCAAGCCCGCGCCTGGGGATCCGACCCTGCTGACCTTCGACGAGACCAGCACGCTCTTCCACGAGTTCGGTCACGCGCTGCACGGCCTGCTCGCCGAGGCGACCTACCCGAAGCTCGCCGGCACCGCCGTGTTCCGCGACTTCGTCGAGTACCCCTCGCAGGTCAACGAGATGTGGATGCTGTGGCCCTCGGTCCTCGAGCGCTACGCGGTCCACCACGACACCGGCGAGGCGATCCCGGCCGAGGTGGTCGAGCGGATCGAGGCGTCCCGCACCTTCAACGAGGGCTTCGCGACCAGCGAGTACCTCGCGGCCGCGCTGCTCGACCTGGCGTGGCACGAGCTCGCGCCCGAGGACGTCCCGCAGTCGGTCGACGAGGTCGCCGGCTTCGAGGCGGAGGCGCTCGCGGCGGTCGGCCTGGACGACCCGGCGGTGCCGGCGCGCTACTCCACGCCGTACTTCCAGCACAGCGCGACGCACTACGGATCGGCGTACTACTCCTACATCTGGAGCGAGGTGCTCGCGGCGGACACGACGGAGTGGTACGAGCAGAACGGCGGTCCCACGCGGGAGAACGGCGACTCCTATCGCCGCCACGTCATCGGCATCGGCGGCACCCGCGACCCGCTCGAGTCCTACCGCGAGTGGCGCGGACGGGCGGCGCCGCTGGAGCCGCTGCTGCGCCAGCGCGGGCTGGAATGAGCGGTCGCGCACGGCCGCATCCGTAGGTAAAATCTCAAGCCTGCACGAAGGCCTGTTCACCCGTTCTCCTGCGCGCCTGTCCGGCCTCCGCGTTCACTTGTCGCGAGACCGAACGAGGAGTGACGATGAGTGCGACCCACCCGATGCGCAACCGCTGGATCCAGCGGATCAGCGTGCTCGGCGTTGCGGGAGTGGTGGTGCTCACCGCCGGTTCCGGCCCCACGACGACCACGCCGGCGGCGTACCAGGGTGGTCTCCCGGCGGCGCCCGTCGTCGTGGCCAAGGCGCCCAGCGTCCCCGGTGGTCCGGTGCTCGCGCCGGCCGTCGACTCCGCCCCGCTGCAGCAGCCGAGCGCCGTCGCCGGCGCGCGGCGCGCAGCCGTCGGTCCCGCCAGCGACTACCCGGGCGAGGTCACGGCGATCTCGACCGAGGCGATCGCGGCGTACCAGCGCGCGGCCACGGTGATCGACGCGGCGGCGCCCTGCCACCTGTCCTGGCCCGTGCTGGCGGCCATCGGGCGCGTCGAGTCCGACAACGGCACGACCGACCCGCGCGGTCGCACGCACCGCGTCACCCCGTCCGGCGTCGTTCGTCCCGCCATCGTCGGCACCCCGCTGAACGGCAAGGGCGGGCTCGGCACCGTCAGCGACACCGACGCCGGCCGGCTCGACCACAACACGCGGTACGACGCCCCGATCGGCCCGATGGCCCTGATGCCCGCCACGTGGCAGCAGGTGGCCGTCGACGCCGACGGCGACGGCGTCCGCAACCCGCAGGACCTCGACGACGCGGCCCTCGGTGCGGCCATCGTGCTGTGTGCCGACGGCCACGACCTGCGCCGCCCGCAGGTCCTGCGCCAGGAGCTGCAGGCCTACCAGGACGCTCGCGGCTTCGCCGGCACGGTCATGGCCCTGGCCGAGCGCTACGCCAAGCAGCAGACCGCGGTGCCCGACCTCCTGCCCGAGACCGGCGTGGTGATCCCGATGCAGATGCCGCAGGTCTGCGGCTGCAGCGGTCACGGCGGCGCCGTCGTGCACGTCAAGGTGCACCACTACGCGCACGACGTCTCGGTCCGCCCGAACGGCTCGGTCGTGAGCGCGGACGCCCCGCACCCGACCGGCCCCCAGGGTGCAGGCCAGCCGACCGGCTCCGGCGACCAGAGCACGTCCGGCAGCGACGGCGGCACGCCGGCCGCCCCCGGCACCACGACCACCACCACGACCACCACCACGACGGGCACGGCGACGGGCACGACGACGGGCACGACGACCGCCGGGACCACGTCGTCGGCGTCGCAGGACCCGACCGGCCAGGACGGCGGCGACCAGTCCGCCCCCGCCGCACCGCAGCCGCCGGCACCTCCGGCTCCGGCACCCCCGGCTCCGGCACCCCAGCCGCCCGCCGACCAGCCGCCCGCCGACCAGCCGCCCGCCGACCGGTGCGCGGCACCCGACGGCACCGTCCTGGACATCACCGACCCGGCCAGCCCGACCGTCGTCGACGGCGCGTCGGCCGCGGGCCTCCCGCAGTGCGATCCCGCGGAGGTGTCAGACTCCCACGCATGAGCGACGTACGTGTGCCGCGTGACCCAGCCGACGACTACGGCGACCGGATCATCAAGGAGCGGCAGGCGTTCGCCGCCGAGCGGCGGGGGAGCGAGCTGACCAACGTCGGCCACTTCAGCCTCGACCCGTCGAGCCTGCCGGGCAACGTCGAGAGCTTCCTCGGTGTGGCCCAGGTGCCGATCGGTCTGGCCGGTCCGCTGCGGGTCAACGGCGAGCACGCCGACGGCGACTTCTACGTGCCGCTGGCCACGACCGAGGGCACCCTGGTGGCGTCGTACAACCGGGGGATGAAGCTGTGCCGCGAGGCCGGCGGGATCACCACCACCGTGCTCGACGACAAGATGCAGCGCGCGCCCGTCTTCAGCTTCGACAACGCGCGCGAGGCGCGGGCGTTCGGAGTGTGGCTCGACGAGCACTTCGGCGAGGTGAAGGCCGCCGCCGAGGCCACGACGAGCAGCGGCCGGCTGCTGGAGGTCCAGCAGTTCTCGGTCTCCAAGCTGCTCTACACGCGCTTCAACTACTCGACCGGTGACGCGGCGGGCCAGAACCTCACCGGCAAGGCGACGTTCGCGGCGTGCGCGTGGATCAAGCAGAACTACCCGGGCGAGGTGCACTTCCTGCTCGAGGGCCAGTTCGCCACCGACAAGAAGACCAGCGTGGTCAACATGCTGCACACCCGCGGCAAGCGGGTCGTCGCCGAGATCACCCTGCCGAAGCAGCTGGTCGAGGAGCAGATGCACGTCTCGACCGACAAGCTGTACGCCGCCCGCATGAAGGGCCAGCTCGGCTCGATCATGTCGGTGACGAACAACAACGGCAACCATTCCGCCAACGGCATCACGGCGATGTTCATCGCCACCGGCCAGGACGTCGCGAACGTCGCGGAGTCCAGCGCGATGTACGGCTTCTCCGAGCTGCTGCCGAACGGCGACTTCTACGCCTCGGTCACCCTGCCCGCCCTCATCGTGGCGACGTACGGCGGCGGCACCGGCCTGGCCACGCAGCGCGAGTGCCTCGAGCTGATGGACTGCTACGGCGCGGGCAAGGTGCGCAAGCTGGCCGAGATCGTCGCGGCCACCGTGCTGGCCGGCGAGCTCTCGCTCGGCTCGGCGGTCGTCGCCGAGGAGTGGGTGCAGGCGCACGACGACCTCGGCCGCAACCGCCCCTGAATCCACCGATCCCTCGCTGCTGCGCGGCACCACACGGGCGCGCTGGCGGCGTTGGGCACGCTCGATGGTGCAACCAGACCGCCGTCGCGCGCCCGCCTTGCCATCACACCCGTCTGGTGCCGC